>Ga0247723_1001159_pt1 | contig 15921 bp, 21 predicted proteins | sample MSEWelMarce5H_FC_FD_189079 | JGI IMG/M metagenome (GOLD analysis project Ga0247723, IMG submission 189079) | Subsurface sediment microbial communities from gas well in West Virginia, United States - MSEEL Well Study Marcellus 5H_FC | ecosystem: Environmental > Terrestrial > Deep subsurface >...
TTGATAATGTACTTCAATACTTTATTGACAATGCTCCAGACTCTATCGCCCGTGCTCGTTCTAGTGCGATGATGGAGCGAAGTATCGGTATTGGTACACTAGGCTTCCATGCTTTCTTGCAGAAGAAAGGTGTTGCCATTGACGGTGTGATTGCTAAAAGTTACAACAATGAAATCTTCAAACACATCCACAACCAATGCACGATTGGTGACGCTATCTTGGTTACATCACGTGGCGAATGCCCTGATGCACATCTCAGTGGCATTCGTCGTCGCTTTAGTCATTGGACTGCTATTGCTCCCAATGCCAGCAGCAGTTTGATTATGGGCAACACGTCCCCATCAATCGAGCCTTATCGCGCTAATGTATTCCGTCAGGATACATTGTCTGGTGCGTTCGTGTACAAGAATCGTTTTCTCAAAGCAGAACTTGAGAAGCTTGGTATGGACGATGACGATACATGGGCATCCATCATCAGCAACGATGGTTCTATTCAGCATCTGGACGTGCCTGAGAAGTTGAAGGAAGTGTACAAGACAGCAATGGAGATTGATCAGCGCTGGTTGATTGAGCTTGCAGCAGATCGTCAAAGGTACATTGATCAGGGACAGTCGGTGAACCTGTTCTTCCCTGCTAACGTGTCTGTGAAGTATCTGCATAGCGTTCACTTTTTAGCGTGGAAGAGTGGACTCAAGAGCCTGTACTATCTGCGTAGCGAGAAGGTGCGTAAAGCTGACAAGGTTGGTGCTCAGATAAAGCGTCAACGCATTGAAGACGAAATTGATTTGAAACAAATTGCAGATGGTGACACCTGCTTAGCTTGCGAAGGATGACTATGACACGACAATACAAAATGAATACGGAAACTACAGCGTTCCGTCCCTTCACCTACCCTTGGGCTTATGATGCTTGGTTGCAACATGAGCAGAGTCATTGGCTGCACAGCGAAGTGCCTATGTCTGAGGACGTTAAAGACTACAAGAAGCTGAACAAGGACGAGCAAGAGTTTCTGACGAAGATTCTTCGCTTCTTTGTACAGGGCGACTTGGATATTGGTGGCGGCTACCACGACCACTACTTACCTGCTTTTCGTAATCATGAAATTAGGATGATGTTGAGTGGCTTTGCTGCCCGTGAAGCTTTGCACGTTGCTGCCTATGCTCACTTGATTGAGACACTTGGTCTGCCTGAATCAACCTACAACGAGTTCTTGCAGTACAAAGAGATGTTGGATAAGCACGAATATGTTCAACGTATTGATGGTGCTCCGATGGCTGAGAAGATCGCCACCATCTCCGCATTCGGTGAAGGTATGCAACTGTTCTCTAGCTTTGTCATGCTGCTAAACTTCGCACGTAACGGCAAGCTGAAAGGGTTGGGTCAGATTATTAGCTGGTCCATCACCGACGAGACTATGCATGCTGAAGGAATGATAAAGGTATACAGAGAATATGTTAAACATCACCAAGACGAAACGACACCTGAACAGATTAAGAAGATTGCTCAAGAGATGGTGGATATTGAAGACAAGTTCATTGATCTTGCTTTTGGTATGTTGGAAGTTGAGAAACTTACCAAAGAAGAAGTGAAGCAATACATTCGCTACATTGCTGATCGTCGCCTCATCTCGATGGGCATGAAAGGAATCTACAAGATTAAGAAGAATCCTTTGCCTTGGGTTGATGGCATGCTTGGTACATCACACACCAACTTCTTTGAACAGAAGGTGACAGACTACAGCAAGGGTGCTCAGACTGGTACATGGGACGATGTATGGGGTAGGGCAGCATGAGAAACTTTACCGTCAGCTACAGCAGCCAATGTAATGTCTTCAAAGGTGTGTTGCATGTCAAAGCAAACACCATCTCTGAAGCACAAGACAAGTTCTTTGAATGGCTACGTGAGCAACAAACATATCCACATCTATGGCAACTCACGTTTGAGTTTGTAGAGATTGGAACTAGCCTATAATGTCCCCTAACAAGCCCCATGTCGGGGCTTGTTCACAACCAAAGGAAGTATTGATGGTTACTAAGAAACGAGTAGCGCCACACGTCATCCCTGACGCACCAGCACCAGCTACGAAGAACAATAGCTTGCGTATTCGTCTTGACGATATGGCAACTATCCAACCTAAGACAGCAAAGCAGAAGGAATTCTTCGATGCCTATAACGCTGGTGACTACTTCATGTGTCTGCATGGTGTAGCTGGTACAGGCAAAACCTACATTGCCCTGTACAAAGCGCTTGAAGAAGTGATGGACAAGAGTAGCCCTTATAAGAAGGTTGTTATTGTGCGTAGCTCTGTGCAAAGCCGTGACATGGGTTTCTTACCCGGTGATGCTAACGAGAAGATGGAGACATTCATTCAGCCCTATCGTCAAATCTGCGCTGACCTGTTCAACCGCAAGGATGCATGGGACCGTCTGTCTGAGCAGGGCTACATCGAATTCATTTCGACTAGCTTTATTCGTGGCACCACCTTCACCAACTCCATCTTGTTGGCTGATGAGATTCAGAACATGGGGTTTGAAGAACTCGACACCATCGTTACCCGTGTCGGTCACACATCAAAGATCATCTATTGTGGTGACATCAGGCAGACTGACTTGAAAAAGAAGGATGACAAAACAGGCTTGCCGAAGTTCTTGGACATTGTGCAGGACATGCGAGAGTTCAGTAGGTTTGAATTTGGCATGGACGACATTGTCCGAAGCAGCTTGGTGAAGAACTACATCATTGCTAAAACACTTTATGAGGATCGTCAATAATGTTCATCGTAAACCTGCGACAAGGCATCGGCTTTGATATTGAATACAACGAGGACATCTGTCACATCGTTGACACTGGTGAAGAGCATGACACGTTGCATGCTTACAGTGGCATCATCTTGTTACTGCCCTTCCTCAAAATCTATCTCGGTCAGTTCGATCAAATCGGTGAACTAATACCGAGCAAGAAAGATGATTGAAGTTGTCATCACAGGCGACATGCTCGTCACTGCCCGAGACAAGGCGGCAGAGATGGGTAGGCTACGTAACAGCATCATCAGTGGGGCAGGCAACTTAGCTGGCTTCATTGGTGAAGCTGTTGCTAAGCAGGTCATGGGAGGTGTACTCGCTAACACCTACGACTATGACCTCATCTTGTGTAATGGTAAGACAGTGGATGTGAAGACTAAGCAGACTTCTGTTAAGCCGTTAGAAACCTACGAGTGTTCTATTGCTGCTTTGAATACTAAGCAAGAATGTGACTACTATGCTTTCGTTCGTGTGAAGAATGACTTCAGTGTTGGTTGGTTCTTGGGTGTGTATGAAAAACAACAGTATATGCTTGATTCAAAGTATATGACTAAGGGTACAATCGATAGTGACAATGGCTATGTAGTTAAGAGCGATTGTTACAACCTTCCTATCCATCAACTAAAGGAGCATGCTTATGCCACCCGTTAATAAAGCAACCATCATCTTCACCGACAACAACGATGGGGGTCTTGAGATGCAGATTTTGTTTGACCCTGAACCAGTCAACAAAGAATCCAACGCACACATCGCTGCTGTGTTGGCCTACCAGTACATCACAAAGAAAGTTGACGAAGATGAATCAGCCTGAACAACCTATCAAGCGCACCTCTGTTACAACAACAGACATGCAGCAGAAGACTAAGAAGGTGGAGTACTTTGTTGTGCCTGACACGACAACAACACTCTGCTTCATGCATCTGCACTGTGGCTTTCTTATCATTGGTAAGAGCGCCTGTGTAGACCCTGCTAAGTTCAACACAGCCCTTGGTGAGAAGTATTCCTATGAAGATGCCATCAACAAGATGTGGGAGCTAGAGGGTTATCTTTTGTCCAACGAAATTTATGGAGATGGCTATGCAGTTTAAACGTCCTCAACATTTGCTCAGCATTCAATTCGGTAAAGGCTATTACGCTTTCAGTCGTGGATGGTTGAGTAACAGCTATGATCTTGACAGCTTGGCTGGTAAAGAATGGCAACGTGGTTTTGATGCTGCCTACTTCGACAACCTTGGTAAACTGAAATGACAACATTCAATCGACTTCATAACATGAAAAATCCCAATCAAGGGACAGCAAAGAAAGTGTTGTGCGTATGCTCAGCAGGCTTGTTGCGTAGCCCTACATTGGCTTGGATTCTTTCTAACGAACCCTTCAACTACAACACCAGAGCAGTTGGTACATCCAGCGAATATGCATTGATTGCACTCGATGAAGTTCAACTTCAGTGGGCCGATGCTGTGGTGTTTGTTGATGACGGCAATTACATCTCAGCTTGCTATGATCACAAAGAACTGATCGACAACATGGAACACTATGTGTTGGAGATTCCTGACATATATAAGTTCCGTCATCCTAAGCTTGTAGAGGCTGCAACACAGCAGTTGAAAGAAGCGTTCAAGGTGTAACTCGGTCTGCCAACAAAAAGGGGAAGCTTCATCGGCTTCCCCTTTACTATTTGTCGGTACTTATTGACATTTACCGACGACCTGTAAGCATCTTATCCATCTGTGACACTAGACCACCTTTGGCTTTCTCAACAACACCAACGTCTTTGAAGTCTCCTTCGATGATGGCAAACTTGTCAGCATTGGTTGTCGGCTTACGCTTGAACATACGGACAAATGCATCTTCCTGTGCAGCCTTGTCTGGTGCTTTCTCATACAAAGCATTCAGTGCAGACTGACCATACTTTTGCAAGAACAACTCTTGAGCATCCTTCTTATAAGACGACAGCACTGTATTCATTGCATCTTTGATGGCAACCTGTTGCTCGTTAGCTGATTTAGCTTTGTAGTCTGGGCTGCTAATTAGTTCTGTAACTACACCTCTGAACTCTGGCGCTGCCAACTGCACTCTGATGTTATCCAAGTCTCTACTGCCTGTTGTCTTCACAACAGAGTAGGGTTGAATGTTCAGTCGTGTCAGTTCTTTTTCAATAGCAGACGTAGGTGGTGTAGGTCTTGCACCAGTAAACTGTCTCTGCACTGCTGGTGTTTGTTGTTCTGTAGACTGGAATAAACTAGGACGGCTCTGAAGAATGTCACGAGCACCGGGGATTGGTGCAGCAACGGTAGCTACAGCAGCCTCAATACCGGGTGACACTTCACCAGAAATAGCAGTGGAGGCTTTAGGGTCCACCACTCGCATGTCATCTCGTAGGAAGTTGATAGCATCGTACAAAGGGTTGAGTACGTTATCAAATCTGCTGATGAAATCACCAACAATCTGACCACCCTTCTTCTCCATACTCTCTGTAATACCACCCTCAACTGTCTCAGCAATAGTGTTCAACACAGACTTCTGTGTACCGGCAGAACGACCTAGACCTGTAATGATTTCAGTAAACTTAATACCGTCAAAATTACGTACTCGGCCAAGCTGAAGCAACTCATATTGATTAGTTAACTGTTGCTTCTTAGGATCGTTAACATCCAATGCGTCAGCCTGTTCTTTAATCTTCGTTGCTTCTGTTGCGCGTTCTTCAGGCGACATCTTTGTTGTATACCAAAGCTCTTTACCAATGTCTTTCATTACGAGTGTAGCTTCGGCCAATGCCATCACGTTGACGTATGGAAACAAGGCGCTGCCATCTTTTACATTGCCATCATTGTCTTTATACTGATTGAATTGAATGTCAGAGTTTTCTTCTCTGTAGGCCATAGCTCCAAGAATGGCAGCACTACCTACAGCACTGTCCAACACCTTGCGTTTACCATCATAGGACATGCCAGCAGCCTCTAATGTCTTACCTTCACCACGAAGCTTTGCTGCCTGTTGCAGTTCTTGATAGCCACCAATACCACTCATAGGTGTCAGTCGATATGTGTAGCGTACGGCATTCAGTTGAAATCGAAGGAATGGAGCAACAATGTCTTTCACAATACCAGAACCTGCATTCCTATTGAATGTGTCTAATGCTTTGAATGCCAAGTCTTCAGCAATACCTTCAACACTTTTCTCACCAGTCTGCTTAAACGAATAAGAAAACGTCAGCTTCATTGTGTCTTCAGCAGCAGCTTTAAGTAGCGATGTAGGCACAGGTTTGTCGTTAGCCATGAAGTCTTCAAAGTCAAGACCAACATCTTTCATTCGGTTCTTGATACTTTGCAGAAACACAGGACCACGAACAACACCGTCAACTGCACGGTTGAAGATGTTCAGTGCGCGAACTGTATCATTGACTGCGCCACCACCCTGTGTCTCAACTTCAGCGCCAACGTTGTTAATCAAGTTGTTGAGTCTAGGGTTGTTCTTCAACGCCATCTCAGACAACTCTTTGGTGTAGCCTGCATCCATTAAACGAGACAACACATATCCACCATCAGCAAAGATGGTTCCGATCTCTTCCTTAACACGAGTAGCATTCACAGGAGCGCCGTTACCACGCAAGTCGTTGACAATACGACCAGCAGATTTAATCGTTGCTTCCATGATGTCACCGGCTGTCTGAATACCGATAGTACCTGTCAAACCGATGGCGTTCATCACAGCAGTACTAAGACCCGCAGTAGATGCACCAACCGATGCACCTGTTGTAGTCTTGATACCACCGATGATTTTGCCAGACAAGTATTCCGTACCTGCACCAGCATTGATCATTCGTGTGAAAGCATCCTCAAGAGCAGGATCACCCTTCGTCATCTTACGAAGCATGTCGGCAGTGGACTTAGCTTGTTGCAAGAATGCACCAGCCTCTGAAGCTTGCACCTTGAACATCTCAAGGAAGTCAGCGGGTTTAACACCAGCGCGTAGAGCAGCTTGCTGAATGACATCTTCATCTGCCACGTTCAGAGCATCGACAATACCCTGTACAGTTCTAACCTCTTCAAGATTGGGGCGAAGGTCTGGATTGTCAGTGAATAGTTGCTTAGCCACTTTGAAGATGTCATCAACAATTGGCTTCTTCAACACAGCTTCTGTAGTGTCTGTTGGAGGTGACACTTTATCGAGTGTGGCCTCTCTTGTTTCTTGGCGAATCGCTTGTGACTCAAACAAAGGAGCTACAACTTGCCGTTCTTTCTCAGCAAATTTTACTTTGAAGTCTTCAGTGGCTTTGTCTACAGCTTCAGGCTTAGCTGTACCTTTGAGTTCAGCAACACGTTCACTTACTCGCTTACCACCAGCAGATACAGCCTTAGCAGCAACAGCACCCTCAATGGCAATACTTAGACCAGCAATAGCACCAGCTTCAACATAACTCACTTCATCACGCAAAGCCAATTCAATGTCTTGCTTTTGTTTGACGATATTAGCACCACCAGCAACAGCCCCTTCAGTGACAGCGGTGACACCAGCAGTCTTCAGTTGAGTACGAGCCAATGATTGTGTTGTACGCAAAGCAGCTTGCTTATACGCAAAGCCTGCACCACCACCAACATATGTAAAGGGGTCTTTGAGCACTGTACCGACAGTCTCTTCGATGTTGCCACCCATCTTAGACACAACATCACGAGCCTTCAGAGCCATCTCTTTTTGCTGAGGTGTTGCATTGGACAACCAAGTCAACTCATTAACTTCTTCAGTTGTTGTACGCTGGAAAGAGGAACGAAATTGCTCCATCAATTTCACAGGGTCTTTGGGTAAAACTTTGTTGGGCTGACGAGTCTTCAGATAGTCAGTAGCAAACGTTAGAATCTCTGGAGACTGTGAAGCAATCTGCGGAGTAAGACCTTCACTGCGACCGCCAAAGGGCTGCTTAGGAACCATACCAAAGGCGGCACCACCTTCACCAGTGACAGGGGCTGTAACGCTTGGTTTAGGCTTAGGTGTCAGCTTCTCGACAGCTTCGTCCAACGCAGTGAAGTCTTTTGTTGCCGCCACTTCAATGGGTTTCTTTGGTGCAACAACAGGTGCTCTACCACCAGCCTTTGGCACCATACCAAAGGCAGCGCCGCCTTCACCAGTGATGGGGGCTGTGACGCTTGACACAGGCTGTGCCGCCATGCGTTCAATCTGTTGCGGTGTAGGCTTAGTGGCCTGCACTGGTGCTTCTTCAAAATTGAACGAGGGTGTCGGCTTGTCTTCTTCAAAATTAAATGTTGCCATGAGTATTATCGGATTGTGTAGCCTTGCTTACGGGCTTCAGCAGCAGCTTGTTCATACGTGACATTGTTAGCCTTTGCCTGCTCTGCCACCTTAGCGGCACTAACAGTCTTAGTTGGTTGTGCTGTTGGAATGGCAGCAGGTGTTGTCGCAGTAGGAGCAGCAGGCGCTGGAGCAGTAGTGGCCGCTGGTGTAGCGGCAGAAGTAGTAGAAGGATTGCTAATAGCCAAGTCAACAGCTTTAATGTTGAAGTTGTTCATGAACTCTTGAGCAACAACACTGCGTGGAGTACCATCATTAAGTACATAACCGTTAGTCTTCAATGCGCTCATCATAATCTGGCGCTCTTTCTCAAACACTACTTTCTGATCTTCTGGTTTTAGTTCAGCCTTTTGTGTACGGCTTGTAATAGTTTCACCAGTTGCTGGATCATTAAATGTCTTGAAGTCATAATACTTGTTCCAGTTAAACCCTTTGTCATCACGCATTCTGTTGTTGACAAAGTCATTGACGCTTGTCTTCATCTTTGAGTAGACATCTTTTTGTTCTGATGCGCTCTTTGTAGATGTCAACTCTTTGTGTTCTTTGATAGAAGCCTGAGTAGTCCTGAGTTGACTCTTAAATTCTTTGACTTGTGAGGGGTCTTTTGAATCCTGAATAGCAAGCATCAACCTGTTAGCACGAGCATCAAGTGTCTTATCGGCAGTTACATTAAAGCTATTAATCTCATCGATGCTTTTAGTAAGTTCAGAAACCTGCTTACTGTCTTTACCAAATTGCTGAGCAGCCTGAACACGCTTAACCTCAAGCACATCAGTAATGTCTTTAACATTCTGTGGCTGCTTCTTAATTGCATCACTTCTAAGTGTAGCTGCGCTTTGCAGTTCAGGTGCTACATAACCCTTAGATGCCTTCAATGTCTCAAGTGAAACACCCATAGCGGCAGCAGTTTCACGTGCAGCAGTTTCGCTTGCACGAGAACCAGACCTAGCTGCAATATCTTTAAAGAAATTACCAGTTGATTTAACTTCTTCAAATGCAGCTTTCGATGCTGCTGGCATCTTAAAGATTTCATCAATGCGCTCTAGTGCTGTAGATGTGCTATTGGTTTTTGCAACTTCAGCAAGATTTGAAATCTTAAATGTTGAAGAATCAAAGTCATCTTTTTTGACGCGAGATGTAATTAGGTCCATCAACGATTTAGATTTTGCAATCTCAAACAATTCATCCTCTGTTGCTGTAGTATCATATGTACTAAGAAAAGCAACCTTATCTTTCAAGTCCTTTTTATTCTTGTTGTTTTCCTCAACAATAGACTTATAGCTTTCAGCGAGTTGTTTAGCACCAGCAGCCCCACGTGCTGCGGCAAGTTTCTGTGCCTTTTGAATATCTTCAACAGCGGCTTCTGCAAAGCCACCAGCAAATGCTGTTAGGTTAAATCCCATTACATAATCTCCGTGTTAGATTTCCTAGACATCAGTCCAGATAATTCCACCTTTGGTTGTACCACAGGTTCTGCCACTTCTTTAGTAGCCATTGATTCTTTAATTGCCTGACGAACAACACGATCAGAAATAACATCCTTCTCTGCTTCATCATCACCGAAGATGACATACTCAACACCGTGAATTTCAGCAGCAGTCTTTAGCATCTCAATGATGACAGGTATGACAAGAATGCCAGCGTCCATCGTATGAACTCCAGCACCAACACCACGCAACATCAAAGCTTCTGCCATAGAAGCCAAAGGCACTTTAGTTTCTACAACATCAAGAACGCTGTTCATGATTTCACCAGACGATAGCTTATCGATATACGACTGAGCAACTTCAGACACGTCAGTAATCTTAGGTGGTGTATTCCAAGGTCTACTCTTTGGAGGGGCTGTCCAAGAAATACCAGCAGGTGTTGGTTTAATCAACTCTGAAACTAACATCTTAGTTGCCATTTTTAAATTCCTCACGAGCGCTACGAATGCCTTGTATGAAGTTTGCGATTGTAATTAAATCACTGTTCTTTTCATCAGTAGCATTAGATGGTTTTGTTGGAGCAAGCAAGCCCTTTTTAATTGGCTTATCCATTTTAGATTGAGAAGCAATTTGTGCATCAATCTTTTTCATATAGGTTTTAATATATTTCATGTGTCTTTCCAAATTTCGTATGCCAACTTACCCCATGACGCAGCCGTTGTACCATCTGCTGCTGCCTCGGCTGCTGACACTGCCGCGTTTTTAGTAATGATGGCAACAGCTACATCCTTTGCCCTGTCCTTCTCATTCTCACCAGTCTTAAACGACATCTCTAATGTATCACGATAGGTTTGACTTTGTTGTGCATACTGAGTAGCAGACAATTCTGTTGCACTCTTAGCATTAACAGCACTGGCAGCATTAACAGCAGCAGTGTTAGCTACAGAAACATCTGATAAGATTTTAGCATTGGCAACATTGACTTGTGTAATGTTATTGGCATTGAATTCTGAACGATCATTTGATTCTTTAGCATTAAACATTGCTAGTTCATTAGCGGCATTAGCATTAGCCAACGACACCTTGTTTCTTTCTGTAGCATTGAACTGATTTGCAGTAAGTGCCAATGTTTCAGAAATCTTAGCTGCCTCCAATGCGTTAGTGGCGTTGGTAATACGTGCAGCATTTTCAAAACCAGCATCACTTATCAAAGCATCTGAAATCTCTTGTGCTTTAAAGATTGCTGTCTGCTGGCGTAGTTCAAGATTCTTAACATCCATAGCCAAGAAAGACTTAGCATTCTCAACAGCAGCTTGTTGTCGATTGTTTAGGTTTGTAACCTCAAGCTGTGACATCGCCGCAGCCTTAGACAAAACCACCGCATTACGTGCAGACAAGTTTGCAATGTCCATCGAATTGACAAGTCTAGCATTCTCAAGAGCGATGGTAGTTTTTGCGTCAAAGTTCTTGTCAGCAATGTCAGCAATACGAGCAGCATTAGTCACACGAGTTTGAAAGTTCTGATCAAACTCTTGACCAATAAAAGTAGCACGTTGTTGAGCAGCAAGCACAGCAGTTTGTTGACGGTTGCTCAGGTTTTGCAATCCCATTGCCTCAAACACTTTAGCATCAGCAGCAGCAATGGGTGTAGCAGCCTCTAGCGTGGCTTGAATGATGGCTTGACCAGCTAGGCTACTAGCACCAAGACCACGTGCTGCAAGCTGTGCTGTAGCAGCCCTCATCGAAGCCGCAGCCCAAGGTGGTGGATTGCCAGCATCGAAGTCTCTAGTAAGCTTATTCAACTGACCCTGTACAGTCATGTCATCAGTGACAACACCCTGAACCGCCGCCGCCTGAGTCTTGGCAAGTGTATCTTCCACCTTTGCCATATCAACAGCAGAGCCAGATACCAACTCGCCCTGTACCAGCTCACGAGTGGGTGCATTCTCAACTTGACCAGCAGTACCCTGTGCAGCTTGAATATCTGCTACAGCAGTTGTTCTGGGGTCTTGCGTGGCAGCAGTGATCTTTGCAGCTTCTGATACAGTGCCTTGCTCTGCTGTCAGCTTACCCATCTCCCCAGCTACAGCGTCAGCAGCCGATGCAGCCGTCACGTTTGTTGAGGTGATAGTTTTTGGTGCAGCAATGTCTGTTGGTGCAGCAGCCTGTACCACACCAGCAGTTGTTATAGGAGCAGCCTCTACTGCTTGTACGGCAGTGGGTGTTGTTGTCTGTGCCGCAGTCATGGATGTAACACCGGGCGTTACTGGAGCACCTACCGGGGCTGGTGTAGACGCTGTAGTGGTTACACCGGGTGTTGCTTTAGATGCATCAATAGTTGCGGCCAGTGTAGGGTCTTGAGCACGTGCCTGATCAACAGCGGTATTGAAATTCTCAAGACCAGTTTGCATCCAGTAGTTAATCGATGCTTGGCTTGGATTCTTTTCAGCTTTTGGATTATTAGCATATGCAGCACGGACTTGTGCTTCAGTAGTAGGCGCTCTGATAGCAGCACCCGTAGAAGTTGTATTAGTACTGCCTCCTGAAGCAGCATTATATCGTTGCCTTACAACATCAACAGTAGTGCCTGTGGCATTTGCCACCTGCTCCATTGTGGCACCAGTTGAGTTCATTGCGGCAACAATCTGTGCATCAGTAAGGTTGGGATTTGCCTTAAAATAGTCAGCTACTTGTTGGTCTGTAACAACACCACCAGCTTGATATTTCTTAACAGCACCACCCTTCGCCATACGTGTAGCGAACTTATCCGTGATGGTCGCATACTTCATACCCAATGACGGTGAGCTATTGATGAAGTCGTCAAAGCCCTGCATAGGACCGTCATATCCAAGTTTACGTGCTACGATTTCTCGTTGTTTTGCTGTGAAGTTTTCAGCCATGTCTTACCTTTTTATGCTACCAAACCTTGAAGATATACAGTTCTACCATTTTGTCGAACTGCTGTCATCACTTGTCGTTTAAGATTGTTACTGTCATATGAGACATGTACCCAACCACTATCAGGAATACCTTGTGTGTAGAATTCCAAAATCAATTGTGTGAATTCAAAGTTGTCTGCGATGTACTGTGCAAGTTCTGCATTGGCTACACCGGGAATCTCAATGTCAGCAGCTTGTCCTTTGCAGTGATCGCTAGTACGGCTACCACCAACGGCGGCATTAACATCAGGACTACGATAGCCACTATTAACCTTAATACCAACACCATATACATCACGCAATGGTTGCAACACTTGCTCACACAATACTGTCAAGTTCTGCACAACTTCATCACTATGTGGCGTGTTGTCCATGTCTCGACGTGAAGCTGTCTCACTCTTAATCATTTCATGCAAAGAGAAGTTGTTAGTCAGCATTGTCATTTTGTTTCCTTAGTTGTAGGCCAAGCATCTCTCAAGGCTTTTGCATCAACTGCGTGTCCGTCAGCAAGTCTTGCCATTCCTTCAAGAGCAACTGTACACTTTCCGAATACGGACGTTGAGGTTGTGGCGTAGTCTCTAACGGCGGGGCAGGTAGCTGTAGCAATGGCGGTGGTGGCACGGTCTGCTTCGACGCGCACCCGGTGAAGTTCAATACGAGCAGCATCGGCAGCAAGAGTGTTCTTACGAATTTGTTGTTGAGCAGCTTTGAGAGCATCATCTTTTTGTCCTTGTAAACGAGCAGCCTCTTCAGCCACTGCGGTTGTTGCAGCCACTACAGCAGCAACATTGGTTGCTTCAATTTCAGCAATGGTTGATTGCATTCTCCATCCCTGAACAGCAAAGCCACCTAAGAAGGCAGCAATAGTTATAACAATGGTAATGATGTTCACGGATTGTATTCCTGTTACTGAGGACGTGAGGAAGAAGATGCTATAGTTTTTTGCACATCTGTCATCTTACCACGAACATATGCTGTTGCAGCCATAAATGCAACAACAACTGTACCCATTGATGCAGAGAATGTTGCAACCAAGCTCATCAATATTGTAACCTTTGCTATCTCTACAAACCCTGATGCAAAATAAACAATGAGAATGAATGGTAAGAACAGAGCCAACCAAGCCATGAATCGTTGCTGATCTGCAAGCTTATCCATATTTTCAATCTGCAACATCTTTTCGCTGCGATCAAGCTCTTCGTCTGTTACGATACTATCGTGATTCATATCGAACTGATTGTATGCAGAATGTTCTTGTAGTGTTTTAGTCATCCTCTGTCCCTAAACAATGTATAAACTATAGCTGAAAAATAAATGGAGAAAGCTAATACGATGGCTAAGCATATATTCCAAAAGATGGATGCAATCTTCTCAGCCTTCTTTAGCTTCAACAATGCTTTAGCTTTTTTGTCTGCCTCACGTTTACGTGCTGCTTCACCTTGAAACTTGAGCCAATCGTCCCATAGTCCAGCACGTCCGTGATAAACCATCATACGTTTCAACTCAGCCTCTTGTGTCTTCAACTGCTCAAGCGCTGCAAACTCTTCTAAGGCGTTCTCACCACCTTCATTTGCCTTGCGTTGTATCGCAGACTTATTATCGAAATAGCTGAATAGAGACTTACCAGCAGAGAATATGTCTCCACCATTCTGTACCGTTTCTCTAATAACACTAAAGGCTGCGTTGGCTATTGCCAGTTCTGCAAGCACTAACGCAACAACCTTTCACCAACAAAGGTGAGGAAGCCTCCGAAGATTGAAGCGATGGTCATGCCCATCCAGAAACCACCCTTGCTTTGATTAGCTAGTTGTAATAGTTCTTTAATGTCAGCATCCATACTGTCAACCTTCTTGGTGAGGTTGTCTACAGTGCTGATTAGTTTTCCGTATTCCACCGGATCGATAATGTCGGACATACATCATGCTTTCTTGATTAGCAAGGACCAGTGGTGCAGGTAACATTGGTTGTTGTAGTTGGTACAACCAATGGTGCAGGCTGAGTGATCGTGATAGGAGCAGGCTGAGTTACAACCAATGGTGCAGGCTGAGTCACAATAGTTGGAGCGTGTGTGCTGTCGGTGTTGGTTGTTGTTGTAGTGATTGCACCGGGTGCCTGAATCTTTCCAGCCAAGCCTACGAAAGCAGCGTTGGTGCTGATGCTCGTATCACGGGCATTGTTGCTTTGAGCGATACCAACTTGAGCTTGCTTGCCTACGCTGTAAAGCTGTGTTGCTGTTGGCAGCAAGATGGATGTCCACTGAAGCACTTGATCACCAAAAGACTTTGGCGCTGCAACGTTAGACTGACCTTGAGCACCGCCCTGTAGTTGCAAAGACATAACAGCAGCAACCTTGGCTGTGGTGTCGCCTTGCTTAGCAATGTCAGCAAGGGCTTGGTAACGGGCTGTCTGAGCCGCTGCTTGGGCTTTGTGGATGTCAGCATAGGCTTGATACTCAGAAGTAGCACAGCCTGTCAGGGACAAGGCACAGAGGATAGTGATGATGGTTTTCATAGATAGCTCCTTAGTTGGGGTGATGATGTTTGACAGGTTTGCCATGTGTTACTCCTTTGGTGGAAGCCACGCGCAAACGGCTTCGCTAAATACAAAATTGTCAGGGTGTGGTTGCGCTTGCGCTTCGGCTATTTTGGCTGCTTTTTCAGCGTCTGTCATTGGCCGAAAGTGATGCGCATTTTTATATACCGCACCGTCCAGCTCATACGTTACGCCTTCATCGACCTCATATACATCTACCACATGCGTGGGGGCAACTAGCTCAAACCTTGCAAACTCTGGCGGAAGCTTGTTTGTGTCTACGTCAGGGAATGCTTGACGGAAGTTGTCACCCAAAATTGGATGTTCAAACGGCTTGCCGTCAACAATACGAATGAAGAGTTCCATTACAAGTTTCCTGTATTGGTTGATGGGAATGAACGAGAATTACCGGGCCAGATAATGCGGACTGCGCCCTTAGCGCCGTTGAATTGAGCGTTTCCACCCCCTCCATATAATCCACCAACTTCTGTAGCGTTTGCGCCTCCGCTACCTCCGAAACCGCCGCCTGACGGGTTAGCCGCACCGTTTGCGCCTTGACCTAATATTCCTACGCCTCCTCCACCAGTTCGTCCACCTCCACCTCCGCCACCAGCACCATCAGTTGGTTGAGTTGGGCCAAATGAGCCAACAGTAAGCCCATTACCGCCGTTCCCGGAGTAGCCGCCCGCGCCCCCACCACCGCTATTAGTATCTAGATCACCGCCAGTACCGCCGTTACCTCCGCCAGTGCCTACAAAAGTACCGCCAGAGCGAAATGCGCTACCAGCTCCACCTCGACATACTGCGTTACTTACAAAGTAAGAATTCTGTCCTCCACCACCAAAAGGCTGAGTTCCTCCAGCGCCAACAACAACTGTGTAAGAGTTGCCCGGTGTTACTGCGTAGTTATTTAAG
>Ga0247723_1001160_pt1 | contig 15917 bp, 34 predicted proteins | sample MSEWelMarce5H_FC_FD_189079 | JGI IMG/M metagenome (GOLD analysis project Ga0247723, IMG submission 189079) | Subsurface sediment microbial communities from gas well in West Virginia, United States - MSEEL Well Study Marcellus 5H_FC | ecosystem: Environmental > Terrestrial > Deep subsurface >...
ATATATGTCTACCCGTTAGGGGTAGGATTTATAAAGAGATACCGCAGGGTAAATAAATAATTTAAACTTATGTTGAGCGACTATCTCCCCGTACCTAAACGGGTCGCCCTATATTCCATAGATTGCAATTCATAATTCCAAATTGGGGAAGAATTACGCCCTTGTAATTCGGTAGCCCATAGGGAAACGGTGTGGTGTAAATCACACGAAATACCCTTGACTTTCCATAATCCCGCATATATTGTTTACATCACTAGCCAAGGGAACTACCCCGAAGCAGACAGGAGAGCAAGACAATGAAGAACGAAAAAGACATCATCAAGACAGTTTCAAAAATGTATGTAATGGCGACAGGTAATTCAGATTATGAGCCACTTGCCCGCTTTATCCTTACCAAGCACTACGGCTTGGAAACATTCTTCCTTAATAAGGAATGCGATTATTCAAGCGGTCTTAATCTTGACAGCGTGAAGATATTCTCCGATAATATGGACAGCGTAATCCAAGCCATCAACGGCGAATTATAGCAAGACAGCCCCCCGCCCGTTAACGACGGCGACGGCTCAAGACCGACAGGGGGCACGCAATTACCTAGGCAGGAGATACTTGCCAAGGATTTGCAAGAAAGACAGGAGAAAATGACTAAGAAAGACTACGAACTAATCGCCGAGGTTATCGCCACAAGTTGGCACGGCAACGGAGAGTTAAAGTTCCAACTCTCTCACAATATGGCGCAAGCCCTAGCAACCACTAATCCCCGCTTTAATAGTGAATTATTCTTGAAGGCTTGCGGGGTGAAATAATGACTATCTATAAAGTAGAGTTTAAAGGGTGGGGAAGGGAATATTATTTTTCAACCCTAAGAATGGCGCAAGAGTTTCAAGAAAAATACAGAGAAGCAGGATATAGAGTTTCAACCTTGAATGTGATTACAGTTAGAGAGGGCAATTAATGAAGACCCTACCATTCGCAGGGATTTATTACCGCCCTTGGATATGTGAAACCCATCTCCGAGAGTTAGACGACTTGGAAACTAGCGGAGAGATTACCGAGGGCAAGGAGCGACTTGCCGAGATTGTGGAAGATTATCAACTGTGTGCAGATTGCACAGCATTGAAGAACGAAACTGTGGCGTAAGTCATAGCCCTAAACCCTTGACGGGGGCGAGGTGTGCAAGACACCATTAGGGCACTAGGTTAGCGAATGTCTAACCTTGCAAGACGAAGACAGGAGAAGCAATGAAGCAGGTTAATCAACGGGACGCAGAGCATTACATTGCACAGCGTTTAGAGTTTAGGGCGTCAGCCCTAGAGGGTAAAGACGGCGGAGCATTATCCTCTAGCCATAGATTGAGCCAAGCAGAGGCAAACTTATTTATCAACACACCTGAGATAGATTACACAGTCTACTCATACAATACGCCAATCGCTTGGCATAGCCCAAAAGGTTGGCACATAGTGGAGCAAAAGTTTAGCAACACTACAAGCAGACACCAGAGCAGAGTGCGCCGAGCAACATCTAGTGAATTGGTGGGTGCATAATGAAATCTAAAAACTATTACAGAGTGCGACTACTTGCACGTATATTATTTTGGACATCATTAGCCCTGCTAATTTGGTTTATAGCCACATCAGTTTGGTATGTAGAGGGCGGATATTGCATAGGTTCAATGGACGCTTGCACAATAGGGGGCAACTAATGGTTATGTGTGGAGATTGCCTACAAGATGTAAAGATATGTGGGTGTGATAAATGAATGCAACTAAACAGATAACTATTAACTATTCCACTAATGAAACTACAGGTTGGAAGCGCAGGATTAACTTTCAATATGAGGGAATAGATTATGAAGCCTTGTTATTTTGGAATGAGTTTGACGGGTATGAACTCTACTGGAAGAATGATGAAGGCTATATGGGTGGTAAGACACCTGAGTGGGCTATTAATTGGGACGAAGATATGAGCGAGGGGCAAAGCCTTGAGCATTGGTTAGATGAATTAACATTTGAAATGGAGAAATAATGATTAAAGATATATGCCAATTCTGTGGGTGGGAAATTGTCGGTGCCCAATGGGATAATAAATATCAAGGGCAACTCATATGTGATGATTGCAATATGGATATGATGATTGAAAGGCAAAGAGAGTTGGAGTACAGCAATGAGTAATTTTAATGAATTACATAAGCATTATGGACACGAAGTAGTAGTGGCTCAATATACTACTAAAGACGGAGAGGCTATTGCCGTATCCATAGAGTGTATGGATTGCTACGAAGTGTTAGTTGACTACGATAAAGAATTGGAATACAGCAATGAGTGATGAAGCACAGATGGATTGGGTTGCTTTAATTGAGAGCGCAAAGAAACTTGCTGAACTTAAGATAGAAAAACCAGCCAATGGCTGAACCAATGTGGTTGCAAGGCGACCCAGCCACATTTGCCGACACATATGATGATGTGTGGGAGTTTGAATGTGATTGTGGTTGGTCTGGTGAAGTGCCTTGCACCAAAGAATATAAGCACGACGTCTGCTATGTATATGCAGAGTGGACGTGCCCTGAATGTAAAGAAAAACATACTAGCGAAACGGAGTTTGAAGATGACGGATATGACGGGTAAACAATTTCAGATTACTTATAAGGTAGAAGGTGTTAGGGTAATGAATGTCTGGTTGCCAGAGGGCGTACAACTGCCACCTATATGGACAGCAATGACGCCAGCGCACCAAGATGAGTGGCTATATTCACATCAAGCAAAGAGTGAAGTTAGTTATGAAGACATACATTATTCAGAAGCGGAGAATGTATTACAGGTTCGCCACTTGCGTGCCGTGTAATGTCGGCAACATTATTGGTATTAACTGTGCTAACAATTCGTTATCATAGAAAATGGATTTCATACTGGAAGTCTTGGAGAGAGTATCAAAATGCGAAATAGAAGTTGGCATCAAAGAGGACTATGTAATGGACACCCAGACCCCGACCTGTGGCACTATGAGAACAGCCCGTTCCGTGATGTGCAACAGTTGCAGGTATTGCGTAGTGTTGAAGCAATAGAAATCTGTATGGAGTGTCCAGTAAAACAGCAATGCTTGGCACAAGGGTTAGAAGATGAAAATGTTTTAACCATTGGTGGAGTGGGTGCTATATGGGGTGGAATGATGAGTGGTGAGCGTGCCAAACTGGCAGGTTTGAAAGAAACTCATAACTCTATACGACACGAAGGCAGACACAGGCGTGATGTGAGGGCAAGGCTTGCTAGAATACGCAGATGACGACAAGACTACTAGCGATATTCATATTGGTTATCGCACTTGTATCCTTTCCAATCAATAAAACAGTTGATGTGGAAATCAATATAAGTAAACATCACGAGCCAGTTGTTAGAACCAAGGCAACTATGGAAGAGAAGAGAGCCAATAAGAAAATGGCTATCAACTTTGCAAGGGTTGGCTATGGTTGGGATACTACCCAGCAAAACTGTATCGTAAAATTATTCACACAAGAGAGCCGCTTTGACCAATTTGCGGACAACCCTAAGTCAACAGCATATGGAATAGGGCAGGTGTTAGGGGAGAAATCCAATGACCCAGCAACCCAGATACTGAGGGCTTATAGATATATTGTTCACAGATATGGGACACCTTGTTCTGCTTACAATCACCACTTACGCAGGAACTGGTACTGAGATTGGATATAAGCGGTATCCCTACAACAGCCTGTATCTGTGGTTGTAAGGTCTTTACAATCAATGTGATGTGGGACGAAGCAGAGCGTGATGTTGGTTGGTATGATTTAAAACAAACCTGTAAAGATTGTGGCACAATTAGCACAGCACCAACACCGATTGATGAGGGTATCTAATGCCAACCTATGAGTACAAATGTTCAGAGTGTGGAATTGAAGTTGAGTATGAAAGAAGTTTTAATGAGAGCACAGAGCCAATCTGTTGTACTATGACTATGAGCAGAGTGTGGTCGGCGACCCCAACCATATTTAAAACTGGTGGATTCTACAAGACAGGAGGATAGAAATGAAGTTAAAGGATATGAGTTGGAAAGAAGTGGTAGAGTTTTATGGTGAAGAGATTATAAAAGATTATCCAGAAACACTTTGGTCTGACCCAGCAGAGTCTTCATTCTCAGAAGATGATTGAGCCTCTTCAAAATCATTATCGTTGTATGGCTTGAAGCCACCAATCTTATTGATTAACTTTCTGATTGCACGCTTGTGTCTCATACGGGCTGTATCTTCAGAACCTAATTGCATTTCCTGTGCAATATCTCCGAAGTCCATTGTCTCTGCATAGCGTAGGAATAATAATTTGCGGTCATCTTTCTGTAGTTTCCAAAAGCCAGCGTCAATCTCAATCATCATTGCCATTAAGTTTCCACCTTCAGATGGAGCAGATGGTCTGCCACCACCAGCAAGATTTAATTTCTGAGTGATATTCATTTCACCCCTGATAACAGAGGGCAACAAAGCCTCAACCATATCTGCTTCATAGAAAAACAAATCAGATGTTTCATATCCACCAGACTTAGCCTTCCAAGCCTGACAATAATCTAGTGCTTGGTTGCGTAGGCTACGATAGATTAAGTTCTTTGCGTCCTTATCACCAATAGCCTCCCAAGTATTTAACTTATTAGGGTGTTCAACAAACCATTGGAATAATACTTGGCGTATATCTTCAATGTCAATGTTAAATTTCTTATGGTACTCAGCAGCAACAGCGTCAACTACATATTCCCAGCGTTGTATACGTTCCCATTCCATTAGAGTTTAACACCAACACTCACGGGAATAAAGCCAACCATTTTCATTTTGTTATTCTTGTTTGCAAACTCAGTAGTAGATGGCAACCATTTCTCTGCCCATTCTATTTCACCAATAGAGTTAAGATGGAAAGAGTAGATACCTTCTGGTGTGTAGTTAATATAATATGGTTCGTATTGTAATAGTCGTGCTTGTTCAATTAAGAAATCAAATTTAATTTTTTCTATAAGCAAGGATGGATAGAAAGTCTTACGAGATTTAAGTTCAATAAACATTTTATGTTCGTGTGTTGTACAATCAAAGGCGTCAAACTCATTCGGGGAGTGCTCTAAATCTGAGTAATGTTCTGACTTAAGCCAGTCAAATAACTCTTGTTCTTTCAATCAATTATCCCACTTCCCTCTAAGCACGAGTAGTCCAATTATACCATAGTTTGCTATGTCTTTAAAGGAATCCTCAAGCGGTTCGTTCTCTGCGTTTACCATCTTGCCATCTTTAGTTAGGTTCACAATGCGGGCTATCTTGTCCCACATACGTACAACTAGACCATTAGTAGCACCATACGGAGAGTTGCTGATGTTCTTTGGTCCATAATCCTTGTGCTTTTTGATGAGCAAATCACCCAGTTCAGTCATCACCTGTCGGACATTTAGTTCAAATTCGTCCCAGTCAACAGCGGAATGTGTAGGGTTATTATCAAAGTCTCTTGTGCTACTTCGTAGTGCTTCACGTTCATCCCTTGATTTACCAAGTGGGTTATAATCTGCCATACTTCTTCACTCTCCGCCTTCTTCATTAGTGTCCTTTGATAGTAATTTCTTTATGTCTTCATCCAAGTTCTGTACTGCTGAGTTCACAATCATATCCTCAACTAGTTCATCTACTAGGTCGTAACCCATCTCTGCTGCAAAGAGAGTCACATAAGACGACTGGGTAATCATCTTAATCTGTTCTGGCTCATTTGCGTGGATGTACATAAACCTTAGCAAAGAACCCAAATGGAGTTTGAATCCATTGGGCAACAAGTAATAAGGGTCAAACTCTTCATCATCTTCTAGTACGTGGTCTATCAACTGGAATGAATCATCAAACTGTGTGTCGCATTCATTACAATAATTATGTGGTTCATCACCCAACTCAAAGTCCAAATTAGTTTACTTCAATCTTGTCCCTAAAGTATTGTGCCCCGTTTGACACGTACATACTGTTTACGTCTTCGTTTTCGGGGAGTTGAACGATTGTTACTGGTAGTTCACGAGCAAGACTGCGAGCAAACTCAGTGCCTGGTTGGTCACCATCTGCAAATATAAATACTCTTTCAAAGTCTGCAAGTAATCTTGTGTAATGTTTCTTCCAACTGTTAGCACCAGGTACACCAATGCAAGGTATGCCAATACAACTAGACATAGTAATTGTATCTAGTTCACCTTCACATACACCAATGTAATCGCCAGCCTTATCAATATCTAACACGTTGTACATCTTAGTCTCTGCTCCAGTTAACCCCATATACTTAGGCTCAACGGCAGGATTAAGTGAGCGGAATCGCAAGTCAACAACACCAGTCTTGGTGATATAAGGTATTGAAAGTCTGCCAGCATATTGTTCGTGTCCAATCTCAGGCTCCACGACTACGCCTAATTGCGCCAGACGTGCTGCTTCCATTGGTATTCCTCTGCTTGCTAGGTAATCTTGCGCCTGAAAGATGTTTGCTGCGTACTTGGTTGTTGCCTTGCGTAGTAAATCCTTCTGCGATTGACTTTGCTTCACGTATGTTTACTCCTTCTCTTTGTGCAATGATTTGAAGCGAGTTACCTTGAACCCCACAGGCAAAGCATATAAAGATGTTTCTGTCAATGTTGACTGAACCACTCTTGTGCGTATCATCGTGGAACGGACACTTGAGGTTAACTTGCCCGTGATTTTGTCGTAAGTGTGCACCGTAATGTGCGAGCACATCTGTGATGGGTGGCAAGTCATTGTCAATTTTTAACATCTCCTGTCTTCTCCTTCATCCATTGGTTTAAATCTTGAATCACCCAAGCATTTTCAATACCTGAGTTTCTTCTTTTAACTATTACATAATGCAAAGGGACATCTTCAATACCTCTAGCATTAGCATAGTTAACTGCTTCTACTTCTGCTTCACGCCAGAACTCTGGTAAAGATAATGTTGCACGGTTTTTAAGTTCAAAGATGTATGACTGACCAGCAATCATAACAACCATATCACCTTCGTCCTTTGCACCAGCCTTAGTTAGACGCTCTGCCATAGCACCCATCTTGCGGAGCCATTTCATTACATCTGTTTCAAACTGTGCGCCCTTGCGCCCATTAGGATTAGCCATTGCCCACCTGAACCAAGTCATCTACTTGACACACATATCTAACACCGTAACCATAATCTTTTTCATAACAAACTTGGAGAAACTTTTCTTTTGATATATCACCCCATACTACAAACTTAGAGTTAATATGTGGTTGAGTCCTATCTCCAACAAGAGTTACAAGTATTGCATAGTCTGCTGAAAATAATTCCTTACTATTAAATATAAGTTCTTTAGTTACTGTTGTTTTAACTTGGTAAGTCTTGCCATTAATAACTAAGTCGTGCCCAGCATCTCCACCAGTAAGAACTCTATCATCAGTTTTAGTATTATATACTTTTGCTGCTGCCAGTTCACCCAAATATCCCATAAGATTTACAGCCCAAGATGTATTCTTTGCATCAAACTTCTTGTCTGTAACATTAAATTCTTTTTTGTCCTGACGCATTGCATCAACAAACTGTAAAGAAGATTCAATCTCTTCGGGTGTTAACTGGATTTGTACCACTAGGTTGCGCTCTTATCTTTTCTAAGAATGCGAATAGCCCAGTCCATACCTACATTGACACCTTCAGACCATTCATCTTTAATTGGAATCTTTGACTCTTCAATCTTTTGGATTGCTCTATCTATTTCCAATTTAGTTTCAAGCATAACAAGTTGACGAATCTCTTGCGTCATATCGTCTTCTTCTTCTCTTAACATTTATTATCCATTCTCTGGTATGTCTTCCATATACATATATTCAGGGTTAAATGATAGCCAACAAGTTAGGTTTGCATTGGCATCGGCACGCCCATATCTATTCTTTACTGGAGCCACAGCCATAGAAGTACCAATAACTCCAAGAGTACATATAAGAGCAGGAAGTTGGGCGACTTTACCTTGAAGAGCCGAACGAGGCTGGCAAGGAGTGCCAAGTACAGCCTCAGAAGTATGGTGGAGAATAATGATAGCAGCGTTAGTAGCACGAGCAAGGTATTTCAACTCCTTCATAATTGCTCTCATAGATGCGAACTCTTCGCCACCATCAGTAGCAATATCCATTAGGTTATCTACAAAAATAGCAGTTGGAGGACAACCCCATTGTTCTTCAAATGCTTGTACTTCTTCGTCAATGTCTTGCAATGTAGGGCTTGAATCAAAAGACCAGACAATGTGATTACTCTTTTCAAGAATAGCCTTAGTCCATCCAATATCAGTTGACATTAAATGTTCTACATCAGTTTGATTCTTGCCTGAAATCATAGAAGCAATACGCATAGCCATAGTGTGGGCATTGGTATCTGCAGATATATAAAGGGTTGGAACCTTCATCTTTAATGCTAGTGCTAATGCAAGTGTTGACTTACCTACACCTGGTACACCCGCAAGCATTGAGACTTCTGCTCTACGAAATATAATTTTGTTTGCATCAAATGTTTTAAATACAGAGGGCAATGGTTCTCCACCAATGTCCGACCTTCCGATACTTCTTACTAAAGTTTTCATTAATCTCCTGTCACAAGTTGGAAGAGGGGTAATTACCTTCCCCTAATAACTACCCCTCAACCAATTCTTATTCTAGTTCTTGTTGAACTAGTTTGCTGGTTTGCATTGGTCTGGTGTCCCCTGTGGTGTTGGACAAGCCCAGAATGCGTAAGGTTTCCCCGTCGTCTTGCTTACTCCCTGGCGGAAGATTCGTGCTCCGTGCACGCAAGTCGGGTTGGATAGCCCGCCCGTAGGTGATGCTGGTTGCGCCTGGATTGCTGGCGAGGATTGCGTTGGCGTTGTGCCTTGAGTGGAACTGCCAGTTGATAAAGGGAGCACTGTGTATGCAGCCTGTACCGCCTTTGCTGTAGCAGCAATTTGCGTTGAGTAATCTGCTAGACCCTCAAGCAAAACGCTTAACTCATCTGCTGTATTAGCACGGACATTAATCATATCCGCTTCTCTTGAAGAAGATGATTTAATAGATACTTGTATCTTCCAGTTTTCTGTTGTCATTGTTTTCCTTTTGTGAATTGGCAGTGTTCTGTGAGTCCACAGTAACTGCACGATTGTAGGTTCGGTAGAAATATACCAGCCTTTCGGGCTTTATCAAAGCCATCCACGAAATATTCAAGGGTGTCTTTGGTATATCTACTTAGGTCAATCATCTCCCCTGTCCCAGATTCACGAGACATCCAGTAGTTTCCAAGATTGACTTCTACTCCCAACATCATCTCAACTCCTACTTTGTAGAAGCCAAGTTGTAAATCAGAAGCAGGTCGGCGTGATGAAGTCTTGAGGTCAACAATCACAAGTTGTCCATTAACCTCAAATATTCTGTCAATAAACATCTTCACTGGTACACCGCTGATAATAGGATTTAACTCCAACTCAATGGCACGTACATTTTGCGGAGTCTTCCATATTTTCCAGTTAGGATTATTTTTGCGCCAAGAGATGTAGTTGTCTACCCACTTGGAACCCTGTGTATTCCACCAAACAGCATCTTCTTTGTTTGGATTCTCTTTAGTAGAACGTCCTGCTACACGAGCAGTAGTTAAATCTAATCCTTCAGTTTCTTTAGCCCAAGCCTTTTCCCAGAGTTCATTCATTTTCTAGGTCATACAATTCTGCTGCATAGTGAAAGGCTCTACCACCAGCAGACCAGATGCTTGGCTCTTCAGGTACTTGAAGTAATCTACCCAAGTAATACTGATAGCCACAGGTTAGGAATGTTGTGAAGGCTGAGTATGAAACGTGTGCTGGTAATTCGTATGAATCAAGTTTAATCATCAAGTAGTTCCGAAGTTAACTCAGCAATATCTTCCTTGAGTGAAGCAATGTTTTCTGTCAGCAAGTAGATTGCATCAGTCAGTTCGGTTATTAATTCATTAAGTTCTTTGTTAAACATAATTACTCCTGTCTAGTAGTTGTTTAGATAGTCCTCCTGTGGAGGACAGGAGAGTACTCAACACAAGAGAACTATCTAAAGTTAGTTGTATATTATATAATATATATATTATATATGGCGCCTGGGCGCCTATTTATATTACATATATGTTATAATATATTCAATTATACACATACCGACAGGAGAATGCAAATCAACGACACGCCGAACCTACCCAACTGGTTCTTAAGTCAACAGCATAACTTTGAAAATAACCTAACCAAGTTCAAGGGTATGCCTAATCTAAAGTTCCTACAGATTGGAGCATACACAGGTGATGCTTCGGTATGGCTACTTGATAATATCTTGACTGACCCATCATCTACCCTGACAGATATAGATACCTGGGAAGGTTCAGATGAACTAGAGCACAAAGCAATTTCATTCTCAGATGTTCAGGCTTACTACACCAAGCGCACAAAAAAGTATAACAATTTGTTATCAATCCGTTCCAAGTCTGAGTACGCTTTACCTAACCTAAAAGAAACCTATGATTTTATTTATATAGATGGCGACCATACAGCCAAGGGCGTAAGAGATGATGCTGAAAGTGCGTGGGGAATCTTGAAGCCTAATGGAGTCCTAGCCTTTGATGACTATATGTGGGGACAAGACCTACCTCCATACCTCACACCTAAGCCAGCAATTGATTCTTTTCTTGATAAATACACTGGAAGTTATGAATTATTGACCAAGGAATACCAAGTTTGGCTTGTCAAGAAATGACAAAAAGACCCCCATCTGTAGGGATTACCTACAAACAGGGGTCTAAATGTCTTAAAAGCGCCTTAGAAGGCGTTTAATCGGTACTCTAGTGCTACTTGCTGCCACGTCCGAACTCAGGTGCATTGGTATCCAACGCCTTGAGGACTGGACCAGCGATAGCGGCTACAAATGCTAGAGCCAAAGCCTTTGGGCTTGTCTCACCTGCAAGGTATAGTGCTGTCACTGATGCGAATGCTGCACGAAAGTATGTGCTAGCGATTGCGATTAGTTTTGCCTTCATTGTTTTCTCCTTAGTTTGATTAAAGGAATTTGATTAGTTCATCCCAGGTCTTGGGACCAATGATACCATTGCTATCAACAACATCGTGGTTGTCTTGGAACCTAATGACGTGCTCTTTGGTTATTGGACCATAGATGCCATCCGCCTTTAAGCCAAGTGCTTTCTGAACTAATATAACTCCCCCACCTCTGCTACCAGGGACAATACGTCCAGGGAACTTAGGCTTTTCAGGTACTGGGACCTCTGCTGTTACTTCATTACCATTGTAGTTAGGACGACCCCAACCAACAATGCTAACGAGAACACCTTGTTTGTTTTTCTTGTATGCACGAACTTGCTTACATACTTCACCACCATTACGTTGGCTGCCCTTCTTCTTTGAAGATGTATTACCTTCAATAGTTAGAACAACACCATCTGCCTCAATATGGGTACAGATTCCAACGTGGGAGATACGGTCTACACCATCTCCTGGGAAATCAAAATAGAGGATGTCGCCTGGCTGTGGAGATTGTCCGCAATCTGCCTCAAACCAAGTGTTCATCTTCTTAAATGCTGCAGCCCCTGCCACAGTTGATACTGTGTTAGGAACCTTTACTCCTGCTTTGTTAGCGCACCACATAACAAATGACCCACACCAAGGTAGGAAGTTTGCTTTAGTAAATGCACCGTATTTTGTTTCGTTATCTTTAGGACCTTCAATGGTTCCAACTTCACCAACAGCAATATCAATTATTGCTTGTGCCGTTCCCTTGTCTGCCATTGCTACTCCTTAGTTGTAATCTTCGTCGTCAGGAATTGTTTGTGCTGCTACCGCTGTTGCTGCTACGGTTGCTGCTGCAGTTGCTGCATAACGTGCTTCAACTTCGGCATCAGCCACAGTTTTTGCGCCCTTATCAACGGCTGAAAATGCAGCATTAATTTCATCTAGTGATAGTTTGCCATCGTCCATAAATGCACGAGCCAACTTCTCAACTACTGCTGCTACTGCTGTAAGACCAGCAACTGTTACTGCTGTGATTGTATCTACACCAGCGATTGCGCCAGCACCGATTACTGATAGACCGCTTGCTGCAAATACTGCAACAATACGCATCAGTACATTCTTTAGTGATTTCATTATTCGTCCTTTGGGTTGCGTAGGTTGTATGTGATTGCCCAGATAATTGTTGAACCAAAGATGGCGTAGCCGACTACTGTTTTGGCTGAACCTTCTAGGACAACCCAAGCAATGAACATACCTAGTAGGGTCCATAGTTGGTTTGCTATATCTGAAAAGAAGTTTTTCATTATGGTTTTCTCCTGATTGCTGCAGCACCTGCTGCTGAGGTGGCTGCTGTAGTTGCTATGTTCCCCGCTATAACTGCTGCGATAATTACCTTCTCAGATTCTTCACGAACCTCATCAGTCATATCTGCACCGACTGAACCAAGGGCGGCAAGTGCTGCACCTGGGTCTGTAAATAATTCTTGAAGCATTGCTGCTGGGTCTTGTAATAATTGAACTGCTATTGCTACCTCTGCCGTAACCACTACACCATTAGATAATTCAACTGGTGTGTCAGGTGCTAATGATTCCAAGTCAACATCTTCTGCCTGTACAGTTGGTTCTTCAGTTGGTTCTTCAGTTTCTTCTACAGGAGGTTCAGGTTGAATATCTTCAGGCACTACTGGTTCAAGTTCAGGTTCTGGCTCTGGTTCAGGTTCTGGAGTAGGTAATGGTGTTTCTTCTACTAAAACTGGAACTTCCTCTGCTACTGTTTCCTCAACCAAAGGAGGCATAGGTGGGATTGGAATTTCTATCGGCGGCTGTACTATTACAATATCTGGAACTGTTGGAGTTGTGGTATCAGGTACTGGTTCTACTACGGGGTCTGGCGTAGGCTCAGGCTCTGGTATAACAGGCTCAGGTTCTACAGGAGTAGGTTCCAATACAGGAGCCTCTTCAACTTGAATGATGTTTACTTGTTCTAGTGGAACGACAGTTCCATCAGTAAGTACCGCACCAGTTCTTTCGTTACCTGCTAGTGGACCACTAACTGCATAACTATATGCAACAGTTCCATCTGTTTGAATCTGTGCGGTAATAATAATGCTAGTTGTATCGCCAGTAAAAGTACCGTATGGGCGATAGTTACCATCTACCTGAAAGCCACCTTCACTTACATTAATAATAAAATGAGTGTCTGGCATTTGTTGAGGTAATACCCACCAGTCTTTAGATTCAATAGATACAGATGGTGTTGTTGGATATGTCCAATATGTACCATCAGGTCTACCAAATGTAATTACTGAGTTAGTAGTGGCGTATACATTTTCATATGTAACACCATCGTATACAACTGATACTGTCAGTGGAATCTGATATGAAACATCATCTCCACCATTAGTAACAATAGTTGTAACTGCGGGTATATCTTCTGCTCTTGCTACAAATGGAAATAAAAACAAAGCATTAAAAGCGATAAAGCAAACTGCTAAACTATTTCTTGCCTTCTGATAAAATGAGGTATATCTGGTCAATACGGGTTTCCAATCGGGTAATGCGTCCCTCTAGGTTATGTCCCCCGTTGCCATCTGGCTTTAATTCAGACAAGTAATGCTTTACCATCCAGCGAACTGAACCAGCAAAACTTGCTATTATTGTTGCAATTGCTACGGCTAATCCAGCCCAATCTGTATTACTCATTATACTGTCCTAACCGTAATCTCAATTACGCCTCCAAAGCCATCAAACCTTTTGTCTGGTGGAGTCATACGTGTAAATGAGATTTGCTCAATAACTACTTGACGACTCTCGCCTGTAGTAAGGTCTTGCCAGGTAACAACATCGCCACCTTCTTCTACGTTTTCTAACGACTGTAATCTTTGTAATGCTTTACCTTCATAGCCAGATATTACATTGTATCTATCTGTTTCAATATCAAAGCAGTAAACAGGAAATCTCATAATTCTTTGACGAGGTGTAGCAATAGTAGCCTTTGCTTGATAGCCCTTAAATATAGGACCTTGGCTAGTAGTTGTAGCATCACGATTAAGAACAAACTTGTAGGCTACATACTCTTGCGCTGTATCAGGGTTAGATGTACCAACCTCAACTGCAGTCACTCCTGCTTCATAAGTGATGTGGTCATATTCAACACCATCTTTATCTACAGTTTCAAGTACTAATGAACCCTTAGTAAAATCTCCACGAGCAAGTAAACGCTTGAAGTTCTTAGGCTCTAATGTTCCATAGCGGATGTAACCGCTAGTGATATAGCCAGTAGAGGCTAGTGTTGCACTTGCTTCAATGTTAATGCTACCTACTTTGTTAACCTTACCAACAGGTGATACGGCAGTAGATGATACGTTAGATGCAGTCTTAGCATAGGTAAATGTTGTGGTAGTTGGTACGGCAGTAACTGTGTACTGACCGTTAAATGTGGAGTCAACGCCTTCTACCCATACAGAATCATCAACGGCTAAGCCGTGTGCTGCAGATGTGGTCAAGGTTGCTACGTTAGATGTGAGTGCTTTGTTGCTTACTGAGCCAGCGTTAACTGCTGTAGTAGCAAATACTAATCGGTCTGTTGTACCAGCAAATGCACAAGTTGTTGTGCTATATCCTGATGTACCACTTACATATAAATCATTAGCATAAGCAAAGCGTAAAGTCTCTATCTCATTGCCTAGGTCAATACGGAGAACTCCTGCTGCTCCATCTACGCCAGTTGCACACCAGACGAATCTGTCTCGTGCAGCAAAGTCATAGCAAGGCTGAGTGGTTTCCACAATAAGTGGACCATAGTTAATGGAGCCGTCTTGGTCTGAGACAACTGCTGCACGGATTCCTTTGTTAGTACCTATCATCATATAACCTAGGTAGTAATAAATCTTATGGATAATCTCTCCAACTGGCATCTCTGCTGCAGTAATAGCAGTAGTAAGAGTTGGCATAACACCAGAGGTATTAAGAGTAAATTTAAATATGCTTGACTGGGTACCACTGTAGCCTGCTATGTAGATGGCTGGACCAGAAGCAGTAATGCTTGAGAACACAATATCAGTATCACTGTGTGTATATACAGGACTTGGAAGGCTAGATGCAGATGAAGATATTTCATATATCTTATTATTAATACCCATAACAATGCGGTCTTTAACGTATTCCATAGTAGCAGTGTTTACAGTAATACCGTTGTCGCTAATCATAAGAGTATCACCAGCACCAGAAACACCAGTTAATAATTTTTTATATACACGTAATCTTGGAGTTCCAGTATTTAAGACATTAGTAATCCAATAGGCATAGGTGCCGTCATCACATATGGCATTAACTGCATAATCAGTTCCCGCTACATAATCAATAAAGTGTGTGACAGTTCCATCTTCTGCAATCTTGTCTACATCATACTCATCCCATAGCAAGACACCATTGGTTCCACCGTACTTAATAGAGCGAGCAATCTGAAATGGTTTACCATTGGTCTGTATTGGACCAGTTGTATAGTGTGTAGTAGCGGTGTCTTTAAGTAAGGTTACTTGTCCTTTAGTCCAAACATCAACACCTTTGCTATCTGTAAACCTATGCGCTACGGTTTCACCAGCAGATGGGTCATAAAATCTAATACCAGAACCATTATGAAATGATGATTGGCTTCTTATCCACCAGCCAGTAAGTGATTGCTCACCTGGCTCTGCTCCATTATCAAACTGGTCCTTCTTGTAAGGTGCAGTCTGTCTAATGTATGGACGTTGGTCATTTATGGCATAGAAGAACGGTTGTCCACCAACTGCTACATCATATGAGTCAGATGTATTCTGCCAGTATTGAGATGTAGATACGATACCAACATCAACAGCAATTGCTTGATTGGCACGACCTTCGGTAATGTCTCTGCCTGCTA
>Ga0247723_1001162_pt1 | contig 15908 bp, 19 predicted proteins | sample MSEWelMarce5H_FC_FD_189079 | JGI IMG/M metagenome (GOLD analysis project Ga0247723, IMG submission 189079) | Subsurface sediment microbial communities from gas well in West Virginia, United States - MSEEL Well Study Marcellus 5H_FC | ecosystem: Environmental > Terrestrial > Deep subsurface >...
ATATACTATAATTACCACTTTTAATGAAGCCGGTTATAATCAATACGGCCAACGTATGATTGATACCTTTGCCCAAACTTGGCCCACCACAGTGACGCTGCGTGTGTATGCCGAAGGGTGCAAGCATTTGGTTAATTGTACTCAGCCCAACATTGAAGTGTATGACCTTGAAGAGTCATCACCAGGATTGGTTCAATTCAAACAGACCTGGGGTACGGTTCCCAAGGCCACAGGCGATGTCAGTGCAGATCCTGTGAGATCGCGACGCAAGGATGCTGGCAAAGGATTCAAATGGAATGCAGTGCGATTCTCACACAAAGTCTATGCTGTGTTCCATGCTGCCCAAACTGTCACTACACCTTGGCTGCTCTGGATGGATGCTGACACTGTGTGCCACAGCACGATAACCGAAGAGTTTTTAGATGCAATGTGCCAAGAACAACATGATCTTTGCTATCTTGGTCGTAGAAATAAATTTTCCGAATGTGGATTGTATGCCATGCAACTGCATACCAAAGGTACCAAAAGATTCTTACGAGAATTTCAGCACATGTATGATGAAGCCGAACAAGGTATTTTTCTATTAGATGAATGGCATGACAGTTTTGTGTTTGATGCTGTTCGGCTACGTATAGAAGGACTGCGTCAACGTGACTGGGCTGCGGGATTGATCACAGGTGAAGGGCATCCACTTATTAACTCCATGTGGGGTGCATACCTTGATCATCTCAAAGGTGATAGAAAAACCACTGGTAAAAGTTTACAAAGAGATCTCAAGGTACAACGCACAGAGAGTTACTGGAGAGCTCAGCAGTGAAGAATTGGATCTATCTCAGCAAGAATGGCACAGATGAATACATTGAATTATTTGCACAGGGTGCAAAGGTTGCACCCACTGTGTTGGAAACCTGGCGCTACGAAGCCAGTCGATCTCCATTGGTAATCCGCGGTATTCTCAAACACAAGATCATGAAGCAGTGCTGGGCGGATAACCGTAAGTTTTTGTACATGGATTCAGGATACATAGGCAATCGTCGTAATCCACTCAACCCCAATGGTTTTAAACTTTGGCACAGATTAGTTCCAAACGATTTGCAGCATGATGCAGTTGTGCTAAGGCCTGATGATCGTTGGCGTAGCCTACAGCATCCCATACTACCATTAAGGCAGCGTGGCAGTAAAATTTTGTTGGCAGTGCCGGACGAAAAGCCGTGCAAGTTTTATGACATTGATTTAGACGCTTGGACTACCAATACTGTCAACTTGATCAAACAGTACACTGATCGTCCCATTGAGATACGTGATCGTAATCCCAATCGTCAACAACGTATCAACAATGATATGGAAACAGCGTTGCAAGATGATGTCTGGGCATTAGTGACATTTAATAGTATTGCTGCCACCGAAGCTGTGTTGGCCGGAGTGCCGGCATTCGTATTGGCGCCATGTAATGCAGCTCGCCCAGTGGCCAACACTGATTTATCGCAACTTGAAACGCCTTGGTTTCCTGACGACGCCAAAAGACAACTCTGGGCCAATCATCTTGCGTATGGACAATTTAACAACAAAGAACTTGCCGACGGCACAGCACATCATATTATAAAGGAAACATTTGATGAATGAATTTATGGGATGGTGGTTTCCCAATGGTGAAACACACTTTCAAAAGATGCTGAACAAGAGCGTCACCAAAGGTGGGCCAGCACGATATCAATACCAAGTGCGTGACCGTAGTCTAACCTATGTGAAAAATTTTAGAGTAGCTCTAGACATTGGTGCCAATGTTGGCCTATGGAGTCGTGACTTGTGTGAACGGTTTGGATCTGTGATTGCATTTGAACCTGTGGCGATATTCCGTGACTGTTTGACAAAGAACGTCAACAGCACAAAGTTACAGGTTGAATCAATTGCCCTGGGCGATCAAGCCACCACTGCTCGAATGAACATTACCATGGACAACATGGGACACACTCACATTGATCCCAATAGCCTGGGCAACGGAGATACCGAGGTGCGTAGACTTGATGACTACAATTACAATGACATTGACTATATTAAAATGGATTGCGAAGGATTTGAGTATCGCATAATACAGGGTGCCAAGGAAACAATTCTTAGGTGTCGTCCTGTTGTGGTAGTAGAACAAAAACCTCATGATGCGTACAGCAATCAGTATGGGCAACACGCTGCCATTGGACTGCTGCAAGAATGGGGAATGGTACGATTAGATCAAGTCAAAGATGACTGGATCATGGGCTGGAATTAAGGACACTTCAATGCAATGGCTCGCTGACATATTTTATAGAATCAAGATAATGTATGAGTTTAGACGCAGACTCAAACAAACACGAGAAGAAGATCCTTATATCTACAAATGACCCACGACCACATACGACAAGATATCTTAGATTGGGTAATTGGATACATTGAAGTTGATCATAAGTTCTATGATTATAAATTTCCACCGTGTCCCTATGCTCGCGCAGCTAGACTAAAAGGTTTGCTGGATATACAAGTGTATGAATCAGACTCTGCAACTAATTTTGTAGAATCAAATGTACAACAAGTCATTGACACAACCTACACTGTGCGAGTGCTAGTGATGCCGCCAAGATTCAAACACAATTGGTTTTTGAAACGCTACATGAAAAAACTCAATGCAAGAGTAGTTGCCAATGACTTATACTGTCAATTTGGTACTGCGTTAAAAACACAAAGCCGGTATACTGGGCTGTTTAATCAAGGACCTTATTGTATAGTGATAATCAACAAGCTCAGTGATATTCTCAACGGACATCGTGCGTTGCTCAAAACAGATTACTACAAGCCTTGGGCTCCGCATCACTATCAAGCAGTAGTTGAACGTAGACAACAAACACTTGATAATTACAACAAAGATAAACATGATAACTGCTGAAAACTACAACATTGAATTGTTTCATAATGCCACTGTAATTGATCAGGGCAGTCGTAACAAACAAAAGTTTCATCTACTAAAGTCTGCTGTTGAAGCAGTTCAAACTGACGGACTAAATTGTGAGTTTGGAGTACATGAAGGATTCACTATCAATCGCATCGCACAATACATTGGCGATGAAACTGTGTTTGGTTTTGATAGTTTTGAAGGACTACCTGAAACCTGGAGCTTAAACAATCACAAGACACTGGAGCAAGGACATTTTGCTGTGAATGCATTACCCAAGGTTGCTCCCAATGTTGAATTAGTCCAAGGCTGGTTTGATGCCAGCATCCCTGCGTGGCAATCCAAACACACCAACACAGTTAAATTTATTCACATTGACTGTGATTTGTATTCCAGTGCCAAAACTGTACTCACTCTACTAGACAAACAAATAGTGCCTGGTACTGTAATTGTTTTTGATGAATTCTACTATTGGGCAAGACCCACAGAGTATACCAACTGGGCCGAACACGAATATCTAGCTCTCAAAGAATGGATCACAGAAAACAATCGAGAGATTGAAATACTGTTTAGAAACAATTACTTTCAATGCGCTATAAGGATCGTCAAATGAAGATTGTATTTTTTAGTGGTAGGTTTAAAAACAAACGTGCCAGTCATAGGCTACGCGGCGAGCTCATGGCCAACACATTGGCCAACATGGGGTATAATGCCACCTGTGGGCGCAGTCTTGAGGGAGTTGATGCCAACACCACTGTGGTATTCTTAAAAAATTCTCAGCCCACAGATATACTCGAAGCCAAGCGGCTTGGAGCACATACCATTTATGATCTCTGCGACAACAAGTTTGACGAAAAAGAAGAATATGAACCATGCTGTGCTGCAGCCGATGCTATAACAGTTAACAGTGAACAAATGGGCATCAGTGTTAAAGAAACCACCGGACGTGACAGTACAGTGATTCCAGATCCAGCAGAACGTCCAGTATTAGAACCAGGCTTTGCTCCGGGTAACGATGTAAAACTGTTGTGGTTTGGCAGCAGTGCCAGTTTAAAGTTTGTGCCTTGGGTAGAACTTTGGCAGCAACTTGAATCACAAATTAAAAATTATCAGTTCACAATAATCACTGCCAAGGCTGATCGAATAAAAAACAAGATGATAGAGCGCCAGCGGCGTGGTGTATTCTCGGGCGTTAACTTTGATCGATTACATTTTGTAGAATGGGACTGGGAGTTGCAAGGGCAACTTCTATCTGCCACAGACATAGTGTTTATTCCGGTGGTACATACAAATTACAGAACTGATACCAAAAGTGCCAATCGTCTTATTGATGGGTTGATGAGTGGTAAATTTGTAGTGACAACACCGCTGTCCAGTTATGTAGAATTTGAAGCGTGGACCTGGCAACAGCAAGATCTAATGTTGGGAATTCGCTGGGCAAGAGAGCATCCTGGCAAGACTTTGCAAAAGATTCAAGCCGGACAACAACATACTATTGAAAATTATAGTCCTGTAGCAATAGCACAACGATGGTTAGGAGTTATGCGTGGGTAGTCCAAATGATTTACATTATATCAAAGCAGTTTGTCCCGAAGTCACAGGCTCAATACTAGAGATTGGTGCCAGAGAAAACGCCACTGGATTTCGCAGTTACTTTGCTGCCAATGCCGAGGAATATGTTGGCACAGATCTAGTGCCAGGTAACGACGTTGATGTAGTTTGCGATTTAACTGCACCAGAAAATCCATTGCCCAAGAGTCATTTTGATCTTGTGATTTGTTGCAGTGTGATGGAGCATGTACCAAACCCTTGGGTCATGGCAGAAAAACTTACCGAAGTAGTCAAGCCCGGAGGTAAACTCTATATCTGTGTGCCTTGGGCCTGGCGTTATCATGCCTACCCTGATGACTATTATCGTTTTAGTTTTAGGGCCATAGAATATCTATTTCCTGACTTTGAATGGGATCGCTATGCGTACTCAACTGAAAATGACGGAGACATTCGTTGGATACACAGAAACGAAGTAGGTAGAGACAACAAGTGGTTGTACATTGAACGAGATGATCAAGGTCAGGTAATTAAAAAGTATGTGCCTTATCTGTTAATTAATTTAATAGGAACTAAGAAAAATGTTAGCTGATGTAGTAACAACTGTTAAATCCGCCGGACAGCCGGTGCGCTTGCACCTTGGATGTGGCACTGTAAAACTCGCAGGGTGGATTAATGTAGATGGTGAGTATATGCAGCATGATCCAGATGTTGTGATCCAAGACATCACCAAGCCATTTGCATTAGCAGATAACACCGTAGATGAAATACTCACTGTACATGTAGTGGAACATCTCAGTCGGCAGTATGTGATGCCCATGTTTCGTGAGTTTTATAGAATATGCCGGCCGGGTGGATCAGTTGCCATGGAATGGCCGGACTTACTGAAAATGTGCCAGGAAGTAGTAAAGAATCCTGACTGCTTCTGGACCACAGACAAGCGCCTGACCAAACGCACGGTATCTGGTATATATGGTGACTCAGCACGATACCCTGACCCCACAATGCTACACAAGTGGGGATACAGTGCCGAATCAATGTGTCGTTTGTTTCAAGAAGCAGGTTTCTCTCGCACAGAGATACAATCTAACCAATATGGTAAAAGCAGCATTGACTCAAGAGTGGTGGCAACAAAATAATGGCAGCACGTATTGTACAACAATTTCATGGACACAGTGGCAGCAAGATTTTCTTGATGATCAAGCATGGCCGTTTGTTTGTACGCAAGCAAGGAAATATTGCACGAAATCTTGACCGTTGTGTTGAATTAGAGAGACAAGTTCCCCGACTACCAATGCCTGAAATATATCATGTGTTTGATGATACCATGGACATGGAATACATCAATGGCATTGACATGCGCACTTACTTGATTGACAATGATCCCAAACCTTTGCTGGAGTTTTTAAAGTCAACTCTAACTAGATTTACTATGTCCATGCAATGGGTTGATTATCGGCCCACAGTAGAAAATTTTCTGGAAATGATTGATCTTGATGTCATGCCGTTTAGTGCCGAAGAAATTCTACAACATATTCCTGACAAAATTCCCAGAAGCCCTTATCATGGCGACTTGACTCTTGAAAATATCTTATGGCATCCTGACAATGGCTTTTACCTAATTGATGCACAGAGTGGAATCTGGGATAGTTATATATTTGATATCTGTAAACTTCGCCAAGACATTGAATGTGGTTGGTTCCTACGTAACAATCCCGCAGACCTTGATGAGAAGCTGCAGTATCTACAGCAAGGATTACTTGATCAATGGTCTGCGGCAGACAATCCTGCATTGTTAATTTTAATGTTGTTGCGTGTTTACCGATACTGTGACTCTGACAGTTTAGAACAAAAATTTATCGTAGAGGCAATAGAAAATTTATGGAAATAATAGTACCAGCTGCTGGCCTAAGCACTCGCTTCCCGAGCATGCGCCCAAAATATACCCTAACTGATCACAGCGGATCTATGATGATTGAACGTGCAATTGAACAGTATGTGGGCAAACATCGCGTCACCATTGGCGTGCTCAAAGAACATGTAGAGTCGTATCCTGTGCTGAAATATCTCAAAGAAAAATACGGTGATCGTATTAACCCTGTGATACTTCCTGAAAGAACTACAGGTCCCGCACACACCGTGCGTGAAATTATTGCAAGAGCCAACATTGATCCCAGTCAAGAAATCCTGATCAAGGATTGCGATAGTTTTTTTACGCATGACACACCATCAGGCAACTATGTCTGTGTCAGCAACATCGCCAAACATGAAGTGTTAAAAAGGTTAGCCAGCAAAAGTTTTGTACGTGTCAATGAGCATAATGTCATTGCCAAGATTGCAGAAAAGCAAATTATCAGTGAGCTGTTTTGTGTGGGCGGATACAAGTTTGCCAATGCCGCAATATTTGTTGTAGCATATGATGAACTCAGTTACTCCGGCAGTGAAGTATTTGTCAGTCATGTCATACAACGTTGCTTAGAACAAGGACATGTATTTGTTGCACAAGCAGTTGATCAATATGTTGACGTTGGCACTGCCGAAGAATGGCATGCTTACAATGATCTGGCTGTGATCTTCTGTGATATTGATGGTACTATTGTACACGCACAGGCCAGAGAAGAGTTTGGAGAACCACCCATTCCACTGGTTAAGAATATTAAATTAATTCAAGACATGGTTGCTCAAGGATCACAATTGGTGTTTACCACTGCCAGGCCCACCAAGCGTCACAGTGAAATACATGCCATGCTTGAAGGATTGGGGTTCAAAGATTTTACCTTGCTTACTGGATTAAAGAATGTCAAACGTATACTGATCAATGACTACAATCATGCTAACCCTTATCCAAGGGCTATAGCAGTCAACATACCGCGAGACAGTGATACCATAGGAGACTTTTTGTGATAGCAGTGTTTTATACTGGTGATGTCAGACACAATCAAGACATCGCGCAAGCCAACCATAAACTATTAATTGATCGGCTGACAGAACTAGCACCTGTCAATGTCTACAGGTTTACTAGAGATGACCCTGATCGTGGGAGTTGCCCTTATGATCCACCACTGGATATTGATGATCCTGATGTTGTTTACCGTCGAGGACAAGGTGGTGCGGTTCAAGTCTGGGATTTTATGCGCGGTGTACAACGCACACAAGAACCCATTGTAGTTAGATTGAGAACTGATCTATGGTTCACTGCATCTAGCATAGCGGTCATAGTCAACGAAGTACAAGCACTTGTCAACAATGAGTACGGCATAGCATATTTTGGCAGTGATTGGGTCAACGATACTATTGGGGCAGAAAATTTAAAATTAGCGGTCAACATCAATTACGATCCACATGTACAAGATTTTGTTGTGGCGGCTCGCAGAGATAGTTTAAAAAGTTTTGAAGATGTAGTGAAAAAGCTAGACGAAATCAACCCCAACAAACGTCGCAGCGGCAATAAAACGTTTAGATTCGTTGTGCCTGATAAACAAGTTGGCAAAAATGGACGGGAGCAAACAGTCAAGACTTATAGAATACTGTGCCAAGTCTATCTGATACGACAAGATTACAGTGAGTATCCTGACGATACATTGGTATGTTGCGATTACATACAGAGTTACATTGTTGATGACAAAGCCAAACTAGGCAAGAAAAACATGATATCGCCGCACCCCATGCAGGATGCTGTGAACTGGTGGCGACGACAACAAGGGTGGGAGCCACGCGATATTCAAATCCACAACTGGTGGGATTGGCAAAAATTATGATCGGTATATTTTATATTGGCGAACCAAGATTTGCAGATATTGGTCGTGCAAACCATGAAAAATTATGGAGCAGATTGAGAGAAAATTGGCCCATACAAATCTATGACTATACATGGAATCAAGCCTGGCCAAGAAATTGTCCCAGTGATTTAGCAGGTGTCGTCCAGGTCTGGGATTTTTACAAAGCATTGTCGTTGATGTCTGAGAAATACATAATCAAGATGCGCACTGACGTTTGGTTAAGCGATGCAGCAGTTGATGTCGTTTTCAAAGAACTGTCAATGATCATTGACAATGAAAACGATCTCTCATACATTGGCATGGAACTGGTCACAGACTTTGGAGAAAATTATAATCGCATACCTGCACAGGGATTTCCCAAGGTACAAGACTTTGTGATATGTGCCAACCGAGAAAAAATACCGCCAACAGACGCACCACTGTGGGAAGGGCAAAATATTAAAAAACTCAAAAGTGGAAATAGAACTTTTAGATTGTTGATGTTACCTGAGACTCGTGCTTACACAGTGCGAACTCACATGCCGTTGATAAGGAATAATTATACACATCCTGATGAGTGGCAACTTACCTATGACTTTGTATCACAGTACCACAAAGTCACTGCAGCAGTGGCCTGGTGGGCTTTAAAAAATCCAAAAAATGCCCAGCGAATATTATAATACCAGTATTGAACAAGGTAAAAATTACCAACTTCTCAAAAAAGGCTGGGGAGGTAATGACAGCAAAAAGTATGCCTTGCATCTTGCTGATCTAGTTGCCAAGTACCAAGCTCAAACCATGCTTGATTATGGATGCGGCCGTGGCGATCAGTATACTATTCCAGTAACATGGCCAACACCTGAATTCAATGTGTTCACTGATGCAATGACATTGGATCAACGTATTGGCATTGAATCTTATTTCATGTACGATCCCTGTGTGCCTGGAATTGATCAGCTGCCTGTGGCAGGTTCAAAGTTTGATTGTGTAATTTGCACACAGGTGGTGGGTAGTATTCCTGATGATGATATGTCTTGGGTAGTAGAGTTGTTGATGAGTTATACGACTAAATTTTGTTTTATTGGATTATTAGATCCTTTAACAACACCAGTCAAAAGCAAAAAACAAGAGTTATACGACAAACAATTCTTCTCAGTTCAACGCACACAACAATGGTATTGGGATCAGTTTAAAGACTGGCGTGGATCAGACTTGTATATCTATTTCAAAGGACCCAACTCATACCAAGGAGATTGGCACGTGGGCAAATCCTATCGGTCTGATTATTGAATATAAGGAATAAATCTTTGATATACCAAACCCTGGCGACTTTCTTCGTCGCTCCAGTGACATGCTGCTAAATCATAAATCCACTGCTCTCTTGAGAAGAATTCTGGATCTCTAATACGAGCAACATCGTGTAGAGAAACGTCCCAGCACACCGAACTACGATCATCGACCACCAACGGTACTCCGGCTAAGATTGGAGCCACTCCTGAACTAGAGTTAAACACACAGGCCGCTTGTGCATCTGACAGATCATCGTAGAGTGATCTTTGTTTACTGGGACTGAGCATGACATTAAATTGTGCCAATTGCGATAGATCAATATGCTTGCCAGGATGCGGCCGTACCATTATGGGTAAATCTGTCACTGCCCTAACTTCATGGATTTTGTGTTGCACCCATTCAATAGGATTCATACCTTTCATTGACCACCCACCATCTCGTTGCATCAACAGTAATACGTAACTGCCACGATTGCGCCAGGGTTGCATTTGTAAATTTAAGTCTTGGCTGATGATATTCCAACGCGAATCGTCGCTGTTTTTGTTGGCATACTCCGCAGTATCGTAGAACACACCGTTGAGGCTATATCTTAGATATTTTCCATTGGGGTCATGAAATTTAAACGTACTAGCATCAATGGCCATGACATGATTGTTGTGACGTTTTTGTTCTTTGACCACTGCCTGTCGTAAGCGTATGTTAGGACCGTCTTGTAGGGGACTGGGCCATCCCAATATCACAGCCAGGCGTGCGGGTTTTACATTGTAACTGGTTTCAACATGCACTCGGGCACCCTGTGACCGTGCACCATCAGCAAAGGCCTGTAAAACATCAATTTTTCTACTGGCGGTTTGCTTTTGTAAACTGCTAAAGTAAACTACTACGTCATGCATCTTCGTTTAATATGCGCCAGGCAGTACCATCACGCATTTCCAGTTCTGTAAATTGGCAGTAGGCCAAATGCGCAGCCCACTCTTCAACTTCGTCTAATGTGGGAATAAAAGGGGTTTCAATATCTTTGAGATCACGAGATGTAATTGGATTAGCAGCACTTGGTCCCAGGGTAATTGCTGGCTTGCCCATCATGATTGCTTCCACTGCCGCAATACTTGAAAAAGTCACTAAGCAATGAATGTTGCGCTCTAGAGCCATTTCCATGGTATCTGAGCTTTGACGCACTGATCGACTCTGTTTGTTGCGTACAATGATTTCACGGTCAGTCCACAATCTAATAGTGGCAATAGTTTCTTCCAACCACTTGTCTAGATCAATACCATAACACATCAACAGTTTTTGACTGGGCGGTGCCAGTAAAATGTTTGCACCGGGTCTAAACTTTCTTGAGGCAAATCCTGTAGCTGATAGACGATCCCTTGGACGGTGCTTGACTTCGCCAAGATACTGCATGTCGTTTTTTGTGATGCGGTGATAAGTTTTCTTACGTCCATTACCAAAGTATCCAGTGTCAATGTAATAGAAATCTCTACCAGCAGTGCGGCAAGCATCCATGTGTTTGCGTTTGGTAACTCCTCGTAGTACTACTGGGGCTTTTTCTTCGGATGTTTTATCCCAGACTGAAATTTGTCCACCAGATCCTAAAATAAAACTCTTTAGGAATGGATCATAATTTTGTCCTTTGGCTTCAAGTTTATCACTGGCTTCCTCAACAGTGTCGGCTTCGACTGCCACTGCAGCCTTGTTATTAAGCATGGCTAAATCCTTTATTATTTGCTCGTAGTCCGACTCTGCATAGTACTGTGCCGCAGGATCTACGCGATAAGAAATTATTTTTTCAAATAACTCTGTCATCTTTGGGGGGATATTTTCAAACTGATGTGGCACCGGGGGAGTCTGAAGACTTTTCTGCCAACTCTGATGGGCCTCGGCGTAATGCCAGCCGTACTCACAGTGACGATAGTTTTCAAACCAAGGACCACCTTCGGTATAGTGAATAGCTTTGGGAGTGCCGTCTTTGGGTTCTTTGTACCAATTCACTAGCCAGTTCCACTCGGGTCCAATGCCACCAATTTCAAGATTGCTGTTGACCCATTCAAATCTATGTAGGTATTGCCCGGTCTGTGTGTTTACTACTTCAGGTGTGAGATTTTTGCAACTGGGATGGCTGCAGTTAAACAACATCATACTGCTCCAGTTTTTACGTGGATATGGATGCTGTTCTTGTCCATCCATTTTAATTTTATTGGTGGGCTGATATTTGTGCTTGACCACTTGAACTGCAAACTTTGATTCCATGTGTTGAAACAATTCTCGTATATCGCTAGTAAACACAAAATCGCAATCAACAAACACGGCCCATCCAGAGTACCCCATGAGATGAGGCACTAAGAATCTTGTAAAGGTAAATTCTGTACTAGAGGTGGGGTCAACATCTCGCCAGTAGTGCTTCTGATCACGCAGCACTGATTGCTTCAAAAATTCAACTTGTACTGGTATTGTGCTGTGTTTCAAGATACTGTGGCGGCAAACTTCAGCGGCTTCAGCTTCGCGTGGATCCCATCCTATGAATACTTTAAACATTAATTTTCTTTCTACCCTATTGGTTGTATAGGATATTTATCTGCGTATATTACGCTAGATTTAGATTTTGAGTAAATCTTCTATACTGTATAAAGTTGGAAGATAATCCGACGGCTCGTCTAGTACGCTGCGTTCTAGATCTCCAGATCTGCGAGGACCAAAACTAATATCAAAGTCAACATCATTTACTTGCTTGAATAATTCAACCATTTCAAGCACAGAACTACCATGGCCATGGCCAAGATTCTCAGTACAATTAGCCGGATGCTCTATGGCTTTTATCAAAGCCTGGCAAATTTCATTAACATGTACATAGTCTCTGACGGCAGTGCCATCGGCGGTGTTGTAGTCATTACCAAAAATAGTAAATTTACCGGTCTTGGGAGCCCTTATTAGATTCAGCATCAGCCCATCAGGATTGGTGGGTGCTATTCCGTCACTGCCTATTACATTGTAAAATCTAAAGACGGTATAAGGGATTGATTCTTCTTGGCAGTACTGATACACCACCTGTTCGGCTGCACGTTTGCTAATACCATAAGGGCTGGCACAGCCCACTGCTGCTCCGGTACTGGCAAAGATAAAATTTTTATATTTTATTTTACTCAACACATTTTCAGTGCCTGTAATATTGGTACGATAATAACTGATTGGATCACGCACACTTTCACCAACATTGACTAACGCAGCCAAATGTATCACTGTATCAAACTCTACAAAATCAATCCTGGGTATAGTTCTAATGTCAGCATTTAGGTGATCATAAACTTCAACGTGTGGTGCGTTGTAGTCAAGCCCCCAAACCTGATACTTTTTATTTCGTCGAAGTATGTTGGTCAGGTGACTGCCAATATACCCAGCATTGCCAGTGACCAATACTTTTTTACTCATCCTTGGCGAATCCCACAGTTTCTCTTTCAATGTCAGTGTGATCAAATTCTGCCCAGTACAGTTCAAATGCCACAGTATCTTTCAACGCTTCAAATTGATGATACTCACCAGGAGCAACTTTGGTGTAGTCCCCGGCGTTTAAAATAGTTTCATCAACTAACTCATAGTTGTTTTTCCAAACACGAATCAACAGTTGACCTTGTTGAACAAAGAATCCATTCCACTTGTATTTGTGTTTGTGTTTGCTACAAACACCACCTTTGATAGCTTCAATGCGATGAAATTCCAAAACACCATTGGCTTCAAGAAGCTCAGTAACTCCCCAGACTTTTCCTGCTTTCATAGTTGTCCTTTCAACTGTAATCGTTTGAGACCTTGATCAAAATCTGCTCGTGTGCGTCTCTGGCACCGATTGAGCACAACATCGTTTTCAATAAATCTTGGCATAAGTGTTTGATGTACTTGTTGTATTCCACTAACTTGAATCTTGTGTACTAAATTTTTAACAGCACCTAAACACCTATCTAATCTAGCTGTATAATCTTCAACTACATCATAGTCATGATTGACCCAGTCGTCAAACACGTCAAACCCTAACTCACGAACTCTTTGCACTGTTCCTGGCACCGCACTCCATACAGGTATCTGATACCACGCAAATGCTTTGAAAGTTTTTTCAGTGATGAATTGAGAGGCATATCCTACATCAGCATTATTATAAATTTGATCGCTAGTTTCCGCTACCAAATTGACTAAGCACCCAAACGCTCTAGGATCGGACATGAGATGATACGCATCTCCATTGTTTGTGTTTCCATCAAGCAAAATTGGCAAGTTGGTGTTGGCAATATCATCAAACCATGGAGCTGGGACTGCCGAACCGTATGATAATACGTAGTCTTCTGGACTAAAAGTATCAAGAATATACTTACATATCTGACTACGAGTCGCAGTGGGTCTGCGCATCAAGCACAACAAGATGTGTGTTCGAGTCAACCCATTCCAATCAATCTTTTGATTGCGTACATGATCTAAGAATCCGCAGTGATTTACCATTCTTGCTGGTAAACTCACTGTGGTGTGATCATTGCGATCAAATACGTTATTGATCCAAACACATCGTTGATCTGAATACCAATGCCATTGAGCAAGATTCTGTTGAGCTAAATTGTAATCATCACGATTATGTCCTTCGTACATGCTGTCAAGCAATAGCTTTTGGTCCTGAATCAGTGGTCCAATGCCTGGATTTTGTTGTATCTGTGCTGCAATATCTTCAGCCAATTCATTGTTTTTGAGTTGTTGCCGATTATATCGCCTAAGATTAATCCAAATAAAACTATCATCAATTTTAAAGATTGGGTCAGACGGCAACATCTTCCATGCCAGCAGTGCGTAATCTTACTACATGCCCAGTCATCCACTGTTTGGAATCCAGGCCTTTCATTATGCCTAACCACTTGTTTCTAAGCAAAGCAACTTCGTTGATGATTGTCTCAAAATCAACAACCTCATCTTCACCGTCTACATACTTTTCAGCATCACGACTTGACAATGCCCGAGCGTATCCTTCAAGATATTTTTGAAAGTGACGTCTACGTATTTTACGTAACTGAATATTGAGATAGTTAAGCACTGCTTCGATCTCTTGCAACTGATTAAAGCGGTGCTCAGTGATGCCCGGTAATGCAGTGATGTTTTTCTCTACAACACCCGAAATACGGCAATCATTTTTGGCCAGAGCTAGTTCTGACTCATAGTGATCTATAAAATCAGGAATTGCGCTGATATCAGCAACTATGCGGCTATACCACATCAGTATTCTTCTTCATCCTCAAGATCATCATATTCTTCTTCAGGTTCTTCTTCTTCAAGATAGGGCAGTAGTGCCCGTTTGATATCTGAATCTCCGCGGAAGGCTGTTTTGATTTCATTTATGTGAATGTCGTTGTCAACTAACGTACTGACATAGACTTCTGCTGCTTCGTTACGATCAATCTCATTGACATAACGTTTGATTTCGCCCCAAAGTTCACTTGCTAGTTCTGCTGACATATTATTACTCCTCTGAATTATTGTCAGTGATACTTACCTCTTCTTTGTGATTTTGAAAGTCTAACATAACTTTATCTAAACACCCGGCTTCGTTGCTTTCCCAGGCTTTGCGAAACTGTTTGATTATTTCTCCATCGCTGGTAGTAAAAGCAAGTCTGTTGCCATCTTTCTTTAACATGCCTTTCTTTTCCGCCAAGTCAACAAGACCTGAGTAAGGGTTCATACCTGTTTCATAAGGAATCTTAATTTGTACGCCTTCAAATGGTTTGGCATAGCGTGTTTTCATAACTTTACATGCAGCGCGAATGCCCATGACATCTGAAATCTTGTTGCCGTCTTCATCTTCTTTGAGTTTGAGTTTTTTCATGGCAACTACAATGCTTGATGCATAGATAAACCCTTGCCCACCTGAAATCTTGTCGTCAGGATCAAACATGTCTTGTGATGCATAGGTATGGTTGGTACATACCAGTCCCACATTGTAACTACCAAACATGTTTACACAGTTACGCACAAGTGATGTCAGTGCCTTGGGTTTACGGCCCAGGTCACCCTTCATTTCACCTGCATCAAATTGATTGACATCTGTTGGTGTCAGCAACATACCCAAGCTGTCAATTACAAACATTACCTTGAGACGTTCACCATCTGGTAACGCTTTGTAGTCACTCATAAATGTTGAGATAGTTTTGGCCACATCGTCAATCATAGCCATGCTCAATTTAAGCAATTTACTTTCGCTGGTATCAACACCCAGTGCTTTGAGCCAATTTTCATCCAAGGCGTTTTCACTGTCAATCAGCACAACAAAGATACCTTGTTCTTGTGCATTTTTAATGATGTTGCCACTGCAGATATATGATTTGCCTGCGCCTGATTCTCCGGCAAACACAGTGACTTTACCT
>Ga0247723_1001164_pt1 | contig 15890 bp, 19 predicted proteins | sample MSEWelMarce5H_FC_FD_189079 | JGI IMG/M metagenome (GOLD analysis project Ga0247723, IMG submission 189079) | Subsurface sediment microbial communities from gas well in West Virginia, United States - MSEEL Well Study Marcellus 5H_FC | ecosystem: Environmental > Terrestrial > Deep subsurface >...
AGTCAGACTGCTATTCAAAATACCTATCGTCAGCCCTTAACTAACTATCGCCTTGGTAGTGGTGGTATTAATGCTTTGATGGGCTTAGAAGCCACTACAGGCATCAGTGGAAGGCAACAGGCTTCAAGTGTTGAAGCACTGCGTACTATGTCTGGCTTTACCATGAGTGGTGAAGCCGCCGTAGGACTCATTGGTCAACTTTCTGCTCCTGAGACCGTAAACCGTATGTTCATGATGACTGGTCAAAGCCTTGTTGGTCCTGGTGGTAAAACCCAGGACACAATGTCACTTATGAAAGGTCTTGTTCAAAGTGCTGGTTTGACAGACCCTCGTATTCTTAAAGGTGCCTTGGCTCAGGGTTCTATGACTCGTGCAAACCTTACCCAAATGGGGGTAACAGGGGAGTTTCAAACGCAGTTGATTCAATACGCCCAAGAAAACCAAGCCTTTAACGCCAAGGGTGGTAAAGGTATGTACGACCCTTCTAAAAAAGAAGATCGTAAGTTGATGGGTATTGAAGGTAACTTTGCTACTCAGGCAGAGGAAACTGACCGCTTACGAACCAAGCGTGAAGAAAACTTCTATAGTCGTCAGACTGACAACTTTGCTGCTCTTGAAAAGCAAACTCAAAGCCTTGTCAAAACCATGGGTGCCTTTGAAGACAAGATGTCAGGAATCATTGGTGCCCGTACCAGTAACCGTATTGGTATGAAGGTCGGTGGAATGGTAGGTACTGGTATTGGTGCTGCCATTGGAACGGCTGTGGGTGGTCCTTTAGGGACCATGGTTGGCGGTTCTTTAGGAAACATGGCAGGAAGCCTTATTGGTGGTTTATTTGGTGACCCTCCTGAATCAAGTAGTGCCACTCCTCGTGCATCTACAGGTACCCCTGAGATGGCTATGGCGGCTAATGAGAACTCCATATCAGTTCCATATGGTTATAAAGGACAGCGCAAAACCATTACGGAACTTCGCCGTGATAACAACTTTAAGAAGTTGAATCCAAAGTTCCAAGAACGCCTAATCAGTATGTTTAAAACCAACCCTAATGTTGGTTACGGTGGAGGCTTCCGAACAAATGAAGAACAGCGTGCTGGCTTCACAAGTCGCTATAAGCCTGTGGACTACGAAACAGATGTATTCTTTGAAGGTCAGTATTGGGAGCATGTGAGTGGGGCAGGAATGGCTCCCCCAGGACGCTCTATGCACGAAATTGGTCTTGCTGTTGACTTGGTTGGTGACACCGCATGGGTCAGTCAGAACATTGGAAAGTTTAAGTTAGTTAACTTTGAAGGGCTTGATGAGCCTTGGCATGTTCAGCCAGCGGAACTTCCTAAAGGTCGTGGAGAATACGAAAAGATGGGTGCCCCTTGGGGTCGTGGTGAACAATGGGGAGCCGCCCCTTACTCAGGTGGTAAGGGTGGTGGAGGAGGGACAAACACTACTCCTAGTGCCCCTACTTCAATAGCGGATGGTTCAGGAAAAGCAAGAATCTCTCCCCGTACTGGTCGTGTCTCTACCTCTGCTGGTTCTGGTGACTTTGCTTCCACTGTTTCTATTAGTCGTGGAAGTATCTCTGAGAAGGTAGCAAGAAGTGTGCGAGCCAGATCAGGAGGAACCCCAAGTTACCCATCTGGTGTAAGAAGGACTCGTGGAAAAGGTGGTACAAGTACGGGTACCTCTTCTGTTTCAACAGGTGGTGGAGCACTCGCAGGTAAAGAAGTTGCTCAATACTTGTACAACGCTGGATTCCGTGGTCAAGACTTAATTAATGCTTTGGCTATTTCATGGCGAGAATCACGATGGAACCCGTCATCACTTACAAAAGATTCTGATGATGAGTCATATGGACTTATGCAAATCAACATGATTCCTGGGGGTACCAATCCTGAAGGAAATCGTGCGGCATGGGGTATTTCAAGTAATGATGCTCTTCTAGACCCAGCAACCAACGCTCGTATTGCTTTTGAAAAGTATAGTTGGAACAAGAACCATGGTCGTGATCCTTTCCAAGACTGGGTCATTGGTGGAAATCCTCTAGGGGGTACCGACTCCATTATGCCTCAGGCAACCCAAATCATTCAGGATATGGGCAAGTCAGGTGACCCTATGTCACGAGGAGGTCGTAGTTCGGGATCCTCAAGTCCAGTGAGTGTCACTGGTGGGGCAACTATTAATATATCCCCAACAATCACTATTAATGGTGGGGGATCAGCAACTGATCAAGACCTTCAAGAGATGGCAAGAAAAGTTGGGGTACTCTTAGAGAGAGAAGTTGTTAAGAGAGCATTGAGGCAAAACTGATGAGTTATCAGAGTGACCAGTTTTTCAAAAGCAGTATCTTTGATCAAGGTGGTGTCCTTGAAGGAGAAACTACTAACCCTGCATTTACATACCCTTCAAGGGTAGTTCGTGTACTTCAGCATAGTAAGAATACTCTTAACCCAGGTAACCCTAACGCTCAATTATATTCTACTCCGATTGCTCTAGACCGTGGCTTTATGAGGAACCTAAGTACTGACCTTGGTGGAGGTGACACACTTCCAAAGAAACGGTTGAACTTCCAGTTCAATCCGCAAGATATTCAACAACAGGTGTCAATGCGCCCCGAAGTTTACATGAGTATTCTTCAAGACCCAGGTCAGTTCTTACAACCAACGGCTGCTTCAAGTTCTTTTGCATTTGACCTCCTATTTGATAGGACTATGGAAGTCGGTAACAACAATGGTCAGGTTGCAGACTTAACTAATCCTCAACCCCAAGATGTTGCAGACATTGGAGTGCTTGCGGATCTCCAGCAGTTATACGCCATTATTGGGCAAGGCTTTAGTGCTGACATGATTGCATACCAAACTAGGAAAATGAAGATGGATGCAAAGTCTCAATTTGATGTTTTGGGTGAGGATGAAAAAGAAGGGCTGGACTTTGAAGCAAATGCAGGGCTAGCACTTAACGATTTTGGTTCAAATCTAAACTTAGGTAACGCCGCTTTTCTAATCCCACAACCTGTTCGTATTGTGTTCTCTTCCTTATATATGGTTGATGGTTTTATATCAGGAACAACTGTTACCTTTTTAAAGTTCAACACAAAGATGGTACCCATCCAATGTAAGGTTGAGTTACAGGTGAATGCGGTTTACCTTGGGTTTGCCCGAAACAATACTTTCTTAACTAACCAATTGGCAAATGCCGCAGAGATCCGAGATGCCGAAGCGAGTTCCGCTAAATCAAAAACTGATGGGTTTATTTCAGCAGCAAACAAGTATTTAAATAAGTTTGTTGTTGGCTATGGTGGAGGATTAAGTCAAATTTGGGATTTGACTGCTCACTTGTATCAACCTTCTCATATTGGAATGCTTACTACTAAAAGTTGGGATCCAGGAGAGACTGGTAATGATAACCGCTTTGATTCAGGCGTGTACTGGCCTGGTGTTACAAGTAGATTCCATAGTAGCCCCAGTGCAAATACTGTCTCTGTTACAGAAGGAACTCCCTCTGAAATAGCACGAGATAATGGAATTACTGAATTTTATGAGGAAGGATTACCTTTAATTATTCAACAAAATCTGTATGTTGATGTTTACGGACCTTACTCAACTAAATCTGCTGCCGATAATGCTGCTAAAGATTTAACAACTATCCCTAAGAATTTAAAACGAGGTATGTACTCATTTACTAGTACTTCTAATACTCTTGCGGAGTGGCAAGATTTTATGCTTTGGGAATCCTCTTGGAAAAGTGGAATCTTATATTATGAAAATATTGGCAATCAATCAACCTCTCCAATAACTCCTGCTAACTATAAGAGCATTCTCCCAAGTGCTCCAGATGGTTTAACTTTGCAATCAGAGATTGCTACACAATTAGATACTCAATACTTTGTTGTGTACACAAGTATCAAGGTGGGGTTGAGTGTTAATGATGGATTTACAGAACCATTAGAACGATCTGAAAAAAGAACAAAGGTATATTTAGGATCAGAAACACCAACTGACACTTTTAACTTTATTTGGACAAATGGGAAAATTGGGGAAACTGGACCAATCATTCCTGCTGGAGAGCGATAATGGCTACTTACCTTTCTACAGACCGATACGCACTTTCTAGTGATCGCCAATTTGCTAACCGTAAAGTGGCTGAGGCAGTAAAGTATGCTGTCTATACATCTAGAGAAGGAGATACTTTTGATCTTCTTGCTATTAAATTTATGAGTGACTACAGTCGTTATTGGGAGATCGCTGATATCAATCCGCATATCCAATGGCCCGACCGTATCCCAGTTGGTTCTAAGATCCGTATCCCCATATGATTATTCAGAGTTCTCATCCGTTATCCCCAAAGGTTGAAATCACTCTGGATGGGGTAGCCGTTAATTACAACTCTATTGTTGGCTTTGACATGGATTTATACGAGAATGAGCACGACATGCTCATTATTGAAATTACTGGTATCCCCCCTAAAGCAGCAACTGACTACATTGGTAAAGCGGTTTACGCATTGCTTGATTCTGGATATGGAAGAAGCCAGACCTTCTATGGTTATGTCATTTCTACAGAGCCATCATCGGTTACGAGAAAGGGGTTGGTCAATAAAAGTTTGATGCAATCCACCAAATTAAACTGTATTGGGGCATCCTTACCTATGAAAGAGATCTCATCTCGTGTTTGGGAGTCCCCTACATTAGGAAATATTGTTAAAGAGATTGCCAAGAAGTACCACTTCAGTTTGGATTACCCTAAGGATTCTTTTAAACCGACACGGTTAGTTCAGGCTTTGGAAAGTGACTGGGCATTCTTGCGGCGGGTTGTCATGTCTTTTGGCTATGCCATGTCTGTGCATGGTACCCATATCCATATATGGGATATATCAAAGTCAGTAGGAAGACTTCCGTCGTATCATCAACTTTTAACTATGTCTAACAACACAGAGAATTCACCGTGTACTGTATTGACTTTTGATGCCTACCTTGGACACCTTTCATCAGCAGGAAACTCTAGTAAGTCAGTAAACACTGTACTTGACAATCAAGGTAACATTTTTAGTATTGACGCAACCCAAACAGACCTTGCTTCTAGTAAAACTATTAATGAGTCAAAGTTTTCTATGCCTCTTAAACGGTCATACCAAACATTGGAAGAAAACAAACGAGCAGTCATGGCTTCTGAACAATACAAGAGTATTTATCATGCAACGGCAGAAGTAGCCGCTGGTGCAGGAATTGTGCCTGGTGGCACTGTGGATCTAAAAGGTTATGAATCTAATTTTGATGGTCTTTGGTATGTGTCTGGCGTTTGTCATAAAATGGCTAAGGAAAAGTACACAACGGTTTTGTCTTTAAAAAAGAGTGATGACTATGTGAAAGACCCTACAATCCCACTAGTTACTTCATTTGTAAAGCCCGCAGTACCTTCTTTTTTAAATACACAATGGGTGTCATCTATGGAGAATATAAATGAGTACGCATAACAACGGATCTATGGGCTTACACCGTGCACTAGTAATTAGTGCTAATACCGTTACTGGTGAGGTCTATGTAAAGATCCCCAGCGTACTTGGAGCCTCAGAAAGTATTGCCCTACATGTTCCTACTTTTTTTAACGAATCAGATACCCCATCGGTAGGAGATCAACTCATTGTTGCTATTGAGGGCGACAACTTCAATAAAGTTTATTTAGTAAGTAATATCACTGATAGTAGTAGTATCAGTTCTATTAACGGTGGAAGCGCGTAATTAGGAGATTTTATGAAATCAATTAAAGTTCCATTTAGTTTTAATCATGGAAGGGTGTCTTCAACTTCAGATATCCCTACCATTTCAGAACAGAAAATTACCAATGTGCTAGTTACTACTAAGACAGAACGAGTAGGTATCCCTGATTATGGTTCAGGTATTATTGGTTTAGTGCACGAAATAAATGATCCATTGGTATTTTCTGACTTTAAATTTGAAGCCATTATGGATTTAAAGCAAGGTGTGTCCAGCGTAGGTATTTCTGACATGCAAATTAGGCAGGGAATCTATTCCGAGGGTGGAGAAAATGTTATGATGATAGATGTCGCTTATAGACTGCCTCTTGGCGTAACACAACTCGCATCACTTAAAGTAGCCTATCCTGGATATGTAACCGAAGACACTACTTTCTAAGGAATATGAATGGCTACTAACCCAGCATTTGATTACGCCAGCCGTAACTTTGTCAATATCAAACAAGACCTTTTGACCCGTGCAAACACGGTTGCTCCTGAATGGACTGACAGAGATCCATCTGACTTCGGTATGGTCTTTGTGGACCTTTGGTCATACATGGGCGATATCATCCATTACTACATTGATAGGGCTTCTCAAGAAGCCTTTATTCAATCTGCTACCCAAAAAGAGAGTGTATTAGCATACGCAAACTTGTATGACTATACACCTAATTTTAAGACAAACGCCCAAGCAACGGTGTATGTAGCAAACTCAACTTCCTCATCTTTTGCGATCCCTCAGTACACTCAATTTATTGGGCAAGACAATGATGAGTACTACTACTTCTATTCCACTTCTGAAGTTACCTCTGCTAGTGCAACCACAGTAGAAGTGCCTGTACGGGAAGGTACTCGTGTAGTTGATGAAGTACTCACAAGTAATTCTTCAGGACAAACTGGTCAACGCTACACAATACGAACTAAGGATGTTGCTCCTTCAACTATTGAGGTCTATGTAACAGAAGAAGGTACAGCGACTAGATGGATTAGGTATGCATCTTTATCGGATATCCCATTAGGTGTTGCTGGTTATATTTTGTACATAACTTCTAACAGCGAAGTACAAGTTGTCTTTGGTAACCGCTCTAATGGTCGTATTCCACCAGCAGGGTGTAACATCAAGGTTAATTACACAGTTGGGTCTGGGTCACTAGGTAACTTACCACAAAATGCTATTTACTCTTTTTCTTCCTTACCTTACGCTGGTTTATCTGTTAGTGGTTCTTCAGTGGCTAACGGAGGTAGTGATGGGGAGACTGTTGAGTCCATTCGTCGTTCGTTACAGTCAGTAGTTAGAGCACAAGATCGTGCGGTGACTCTTCAAGACTTTAAAGATTTAGCACTAGGTGTTAATGGAGTATTCAAAGCAGTGGCTTCCTACACCTCAGGTGCGGGTGGGGCATCCGTTAATATTTATGCTCTCCCATTAGTCACTGACTACTTGACTTTGGCAGGAAGTACTATCAGTGTTTCTAGTGATCTTCGTACGGTCATTAGCGACACCATCACACCTAAAACTGTGTTGGGTACTACCGTTTCTATCGCTAGCAGTATCACTGTTAATCGTGTAAACATTTCACTAACCGTACAGGTAAATGATAAGTATGTAGCCTCCTGGGTTAAGTCCGATGTAGAGGATGCTCTAGATAACTTATTTACCTTTGGTGCTGTGGAGTTTGGTCAAGAGATAAGACTTGGAGACATTTACAAACTTGTGATGTCTATTAACGGTGTTGACTACTGTACTGTGTCTACTTTTGAAATGCGTGATCCTAGTAATGTTCTTATTTCTGCTGGAGCGTTAAGCCCTGTACAACTTTTGAAAAAGGGAACTATTACAGTTTCTACTGCTGGTGGAATGACCGTATCGGCATAATATGGCACGCCAATCCTTTACACTCCGTAGGTCTACTTTTGAAGGTGGTTCATACCTTCAGTATTACCCATCAAATTCATCTGCTTCAGCAGGTGCGGCTTCTGCTAATTATCTTCGTGGTGACAATATCCAAATTGCACCAAGTGGTGAAATTGGAGAAGTACTTAGTAGCCCTTCGTTATTTGAAGCCTACGCCTATGACTATGGAACTGTAAAACTAAACTGGGGTATTACCCTAAGTGAGGCAGGGGTTGTACCAGCACCATACTCTGTTTATATTGTTTATTCCCGTACTGGGCACCCTGAAACAATTGCTGAAGGGCAAATCATTGTAGAAACTCGTACTCAATCAGAGACTTTGCATACAGGGATTACTGATACTTGGGCTTACTACACAATGTTTGTTCGCTTTCTGTCTACTTCTGGTGATGACTACTATGAACCAGTTGCTCGTCTTTCTGTGTTACTCCCCACTAATTATGGAAGCACTGATGATCTATATCGGCGTATTCCTGAGTATTACAGAAACCTAGATCAATCAAACAACGAAGACTTATACACATACTTATCCATATTTGGATGGGATATGGATAGGATAAGAACCACACTTGATTACATGATCTCTATGAAGGATCCACAAGTTGCAGAGGTTGAGACTCTCAATAACCTTGCATATGAAATGGGTGTGGAATTAGAAGCACATGAATTAGGTGCTGAACGATTGCGAAACCTACTTGATGCTATTGGAAACATTCGTAGGTCAAAAGGAACACTCTCATCTATTTCTCAGGAACTTGGTGCTCTTGCTGGTGCTCATGTAGACATTGATAAAGCAACGAACACGATTAAGATATTTGCACAACGATGCAATCTTATTAAAGACCCAATGCTTGAAAATGGTGTAGCAGCAGGTCTTGAAGGTGGCTTCCCAGAATCACCTCCATCCATTGTTACCTATGATGCAGAAACCGTAGGTTCTTCCTATGGACTTACTATTGATGGAGGCTCCCCCACATTCAGTAGTGGTGCTTCTGCGGTATCTACTCAAAAATGGGTGAGTTATCCAAACCCAACTAATGAAACACACACTATTTTAGAAACTGCGTATGCAGATGTTCCTGTCATTGCAGGGGATGCTTTGTACTTCTCTATACAAACAGGAAACCCATTGAAACCCGTACAGGACGCTATTGTTTCAGTATCTTTGTACACAACAGGTGGAACGGCTTCAGGTACTTTGATTGCTATAGACACTTCGTCCGTAGTAGTAAATGCTATTCATTATTGGAAATTAGAAATACCTGAGTCTTATACAGCATATACTAATGCCGTATTATCTATTAACTTTGAGTCAATCAAAAACGGTATTAACTATTCTTACGACGATTTTGAATACCTTCTTATGGAACGGAATTACGAAGGAATTTACTTTGATGGAGACACCATTTTGGGTGGCTGGCTTGTGGATGGTGGAACAAGCATTTCAGACTACCGATGGTTAGATCCAGCAAACCCTTCAAAGTCTTTCTCGGTCTACACGGCTAACTTCCAGAAGACTAAGAATGTCATTAACCGTTTGATATCCCATATCCTTCCTGCTTCCGAACTGATAACATCAGGAACGGCGTACAGTAATAGAACGCCTACCACAAACTTGAAGTACACAATTACTCATAACAATGTTCCAGGAATATGATGACTCTTGTATTAGCGGCTCTTGCTGTATATAAAACGGTTCAGGTACTTGATGCACTCACCCCGAAGGAAGCAATGCCTTGGGTAAAGATCCTTGTAGGCGTAATCTTGGGTTACGCCTATGGCGCAATCATTGGCGTAGAAGATCTTTTAATTTCTGGGTTGGCGATTGCCACACTCTCTGGTACAGTCCACAGTGTGTTGAGACTCCTTACTCTAAGTGGGGACTCTGCACACCGTAAAAGCCTACGCTAAGGAGAGTCATGACAGAGTTATATGGGGTGCTTGGAACTGCTGAAGTTCCGAGTGAAGTTATTCAGGCATCGTTAAATGATGTCTCTACTAAGGTTGATTACTTGATTCCTTGGTACGGTGTAAAGCCAATCCCGTCAGCATTAGTTGCTGTATACGATTGGGTGTTGGACAACGAGGCTTCTTATGAAATCGTTGTACAACGAGAAGGTAAGGCTCGGTGCCCGAAAGCGTTGCAAGAGTCTGCTCAAGCAATCATTGTGGCTGATGACCCTTCTGAAGAAATCATTAAGCGTTTGAAGAACCGTGATATTAAAGGGTTGGCACTTCTCATGTGGAATGAACAAGACCCTGAAGAGTCCATCAATATCGCTACGGCTTGCATTGATGCCAAACTCCCTTGCTTGGAATTGACTAATGGCTTGACTCCCGTCATCATGGAAGATGACATTGATGAAGTCAAGGTTGAACTCAAGGACATGCCAGCAATTGACCCAACCGAATGGGATCGTGAAACCCTTGATGTGATGCCAGCGTCATCTGTTAAAAAGATGGCTCGTGAGGCTGGTCATGAAGTGAAGACCAAGGCTGAAGCAATTGATGCACTTCAAGGAACTGTGGCTGTTGCTACTGAAAAGGATTTGACTATTGGGAGCATCATTGCGGTGTTCAACGATGGGTCAGAAATTGGGTTTGACATGAGTCCAGAAATTCTTAATGAAATTATGAATGTGGTTGTCAAACACCAAAAGAGTTGATATATTGAATGTGTCTTGGAATCAGGACACAACAACCTAAATGTGGTTCCCCCAACCATGCAAAAGACCCCCTCACGGGGGTCTTTTGTTATTCAATGGTAACTACCATTTATTTAAGATTTCACTTCTTTTTAGGGGCTACCTTCTTAGGGGCTGCTTTTTTGCCTTTTGCTGGACCCTTGCCGAAGGCGGGATCCTTCTTGTCTTTAAGACCACATCCACATGATGCACACATACTATTTACCTCCCTTCTTAGATACCTTCATATTGTCAATAAGATTAGGGTATGGGCGACCAGCCGCTTTAGCAGATGCCTTTGCTTTAGCCTTTTGGTCAGGAGTCAGTTTCTTATCTGACTTAGTGGGGTCTTTAGTTTCCCAGACTTTCTTTTTATTCGTCATCGTATCCGTAGTCCTCAACTTTAAAATTACCTACATTTTTACGCATACGAGATTCCCATGCTTTTTGTGCTAGTAATTTAGCGGCAGGAGAATTATAAGTTCCCATAGGCATCATATTTTCACCTTCAAAATCAGATGCAGGAACGGCAGACGCTCTCATTACAGCAGAGTGTTGTTCTAAAGGTGACATTCCATGACCTAATAAAAAGTCTTCTGTGCGCTTCCTCTTCTTCTCAGCCATATCAGCAATCCCACGCACGAAGGGACTTATTGATACGAGAGTTTGGATCCTTGGCTGTTTTGGCTGAGGTGTTCTTTTTCTTCATACCCTCCATGCGAGCGCAAAAGGATTCACGACGAGCCGCTGACTTTTCTGATTTTGCGGCTTGCTCTTTTTTTACTGGAGGCTTGAGGTCGCTTCCAGGGTTTGCCCTTTCATAGGACTTGCGTCCCTTTTCGTTAAGACCACCCTTTGGGTCTTTACCCTCAGAGCGTGTCCACGCTTCGGTCTTTTTCTTAGTTGCCATAATGACTCCTTACTTGGTTGATGCTTTTAATTGCCAACGCCACTTTTTATGCATGTCAATGCGGTCTGATAGGAAGTTCGCAATTCCCTGCTCATTGGCTTTGATAGCACTATCAAACGCCTCGCTTAGTCGTTCAATTAAAGTATCGTTTGCTTTTAGCAGAGAATTAGCCATCTCTTTGGGGGTGGGGCTGACATCTTTAAATTCAATAGTTCGCAGATCCATGAACTTCTGAAGACTGAATGGGGCGTAGTCATCCAACTTGCGGATGTTCTCAGCAATTGGGTCAATGGATCCATAGATGTCCTCGTAAATCTCAGAGAACAAAGAGTGGTACTGGCTGAAATCCTGACCTTCTACATTCCAATGGTAACCGTGAGCCATGAAGTACAAAGTAACTGCATCAGATATAAGGACTTTTAGAGATTTAACTAGGTCTTTCATAAGCCTCCAATAATGGAAAAGATACATCCCAGCGTACCATTCTGTGAAACAGGTTGCAGACGGGGATAAATAGTGGTACTGTCCTCGCCCACATGGTTGTTAGCAATGTCTTTGGGGGACGCTTCGTAGCAGTTCCAGAATGGTCTCTACGGTACATTGCTACCCATGGACAGGCTCGTGATTTACAGGTGTTGACCACCTTGGCGAGCATGATGAACACCCACAACAAAACAGTAGACGCTTCAATTACCCAAATTACCGAACGAGTAAATGCATCCAAAGAGACCGTGAAAAGGTCAATCAAATGGCTTGCAGATAACGGTCTAGTGACAATTGTCTCACGCCCCAAACCACACAACAATCAATACATCATCCACTTTGAACAACGGTTAATAGGGTCACCCATGACCCTATATGGGGTCACCCATGACCCTATCAACGGGTCACCCATGACCCTATTAACAGGGGGGAATAGGGTCACCCATGACCCTATCAAAACCTCGGAAACCCCAATGGGGCTTGAGAAATCTCAAATCCCTAGAGATAACTATGTATTAGAGATAATTAAAGAAGTAAAAGAGAAGGTCGCAAGCGACGATGGTAAAGTGGTGGATATGATTCTTGGTTCTGATCCTGACGACATCAAGGTTGAAAAAGAGCAGAAATCAAAACCTGAAAAACGAAAGCCTCGCCTGAGGTAAATGACCTTGCAACACACTTCGTGTATCACCCACGGTCAGTCATGGCGTGTTCCTACAGTCTTCAGGACATGAACATCCTTAGGCGGTCTATCCGATTGCTTTTGGATGGAGGGCTTACCCGAACAACAGTTCGGCAAATGATTGACAAGTTTTTCAGCAACGACAAGTTCGCCTCAGCGGATTCTCCCGTGCTGATGTTCTCATCCAAATCGGTTCAAGAAACCTTAATGAATTCCGTGGAGATCTCCTTGGACGATGGCACCAACCCAATCATGATGTTCATGCTCAATGACTTCACCCGTGGAAGCCTTGAGTTACCGTGGGGTAACTCAGATGATGAGATGCTCAAGGAAACGGTCATGATGCGAGGCATGGACATCTGCTACCGCTACCCTGAACTCATGGTGGAAGTTATTGAAAAGTTTGTAGGGGACTTTGAAAACCCATGGTTCCTCACTACCATTGACTCTCTGAATTCATTGGTGCGCTGGCATATCACTGATGAGGAAGGTGACCATTCCACGGATTGGTTAAATATCTTGCAGTCAGAGATTGAACTTCCCTCTGAACTTCGTTCTAACAAAAAGACCAAATTACGACAGGCATCCGACAACATAGCGAGTGCCATCTACACCTACCGACGACTAACCCGTATCCGATAACAGGAGCACAACATGAGTTTTACAATCCCTACCGACTGGAAATCCGTTAACTGGTGGCGTAACCGCTCACCTGAAGAACGGTTCTTTCACACCAAGATCCCCACCCGTTGGGACAACTTCAACTTTGACACAATGACCATTGACCCAGCCTGCTCACAAGAGATCACAACCTGGCTCAAGGAATACACCCTAGGTAAGAACTTATTTCTTCATGGGCGTACTGGTGTTGGCAAGAGTGTTATTGGTCAAGCACTCCTCAAGCGACTGGTTTTAAATAAACCCTTGTCAGGACGATTCGTCAGCAGTGATCGTTACATTGAAATGTTGAAGGACACTTTTGAAAGCGACTCAGGGTTGCTTCCTGAGATGTACTCAATGCCATATCTCCTTAAGTACATATCAGGGGTGTTTGATATCGTAATTCTGGATGGCGTGGGCCAAGAGCGTGAAACCGAATTCTCGGTTCATGAGATTGGAAGTTTGATCCGTCGCCGTTATGAAGATTCTCGTTCAACCATTATCACGACTAGTCTCGCACCAATGGACTTCATACGACGCTATGGGGATCGTGTAAAGGTCGCTGTAATGGATATGGAAAAGATAAAGGTGTCTTGATGCTGGGGAACGACATATCGGTTGACAGTCCAATTTCTCAGGCTTGTGTTTTTGAGGGACTTCTTGCATTTCCTCCTGACAAGGTTAAACAACTTCGTTATCTATTTAACAAGACCACCGACAACTGGGAGTCTGCTATCAAGTTGTGGAAGCCCAATGACTTAGTTGTTAAGTCCTTAAGCGATGGCGTAAATCGTTTGGGAGTCGGTACTGATGTCATCACCTTCTTGGATGAACTTGCGGTAGAACCCATCTATCAATGGCTCGTTCGTAAAGGCGTTAGTACTCCAGTTATGTACTACCCATCGGTTGAGGCTTATGCTGAAGATTTGCGTTTCAACCGTGCCGTAAAAACTGTTTATGTTTCTGACCAAGAACATGCACGAATCATCGGTATGAGGGCTACAGTTGTGCCTCCCAACAAAGCATGGAGTTTGTAATGTCCTCAAGTGAACTTTTTTTAATCTCTAAAGTTCTTAAAGAACAAGATGTCAGCACCGCTATCAAAGCAGGGTTAAAGCCTGACCACTTCAGTGCCTCATGGTCAAGTATTTGGGCATGGATCCTAGATTTCAATCGCACTCATGGAGCAGTCCCAACTGAACGAGTGTTCAACCAACAGTACGGAGATGTCCAATTAGAGGATGCTTCTAAGGAAACATTCTCACGACTACTGGATGAGATCTTTACGGCATACCGCCAGCGCACCATCATGGATGCTTTGTCTGAGGCAATGCCCGCCATTAATGACAACAACATTAATAAAGCGATTGCCTCACTATCCTCAGGTATCCAAAAGGCTTCAGTAGAAGCAGCCCGACTTCGGGATATTGACATCATTCAGAACTGGGAGAACCGTCTTGCTCGTTATGAAGAGATGCGCCAACAACCCAATGCCCTTCGTGGTATTCCCACAGGGTTTCACGGACTTGACAAAATCACCCACGGATTACGACCCCAGCAGTTCATCGTCTTTGCTGGTGAACCAAAGCGTGGAAAGTCCCTATTCGCTCTCATTCTTGCTAACTCCGCCCACACACACGGCAAGCGTCCACTATTCGTTTCCTTTGAAATGAGTATTGAAGAACAAGAGGCTCGGTATGACTCTCTTGTTGCCAAGGTTCCATACACCCGTATTTTGAGTGGTGACTTGAATAAGGACGATATGAAGAAGATTCGTACCTCCCTATCACTTCGCAAACATATGCAACCTTTTGTGTTTACAGAAGATGCATCATCACTCACAACGGTTAGCGCATTGGCAAGCAAGGTCCAGGAGTACTCACCTGATGTTCTGTTTGTGGATGGTGTCTACTTGATGGATGACGAGGAAGGTGAACCCAAAGGAAGTTCACAAGCACTCACTAACATCACTCGTGCTTTGAAACGGCTTGCACAACGCTTTGATATCCCTGTCGTAGGTACAACTCAGGTTTTATCGTGGAAGGTGCAGAACCGTAAGACTCGTGCTGTTACCGCAGATGCAATTGGTTACACCTCGTCGTTCGCACAAGATGCAGACTTGATTCTTGGTGTTGAACGCAACCCAGATATTGATGACCAAGCCATCATTCGTGTTGTCACCGCCCGATCATCTCCGACTGGAGAAGTTCATGTTAAGTGGGATTGGCAGACAATGGAGTTTGAAGAGGTAAGTGGTTATGACAGTAGCGTCAACCCAGCAATTGACTGACCTACCCAGCATCCTTCAGTCCATTGGGATTGAAATCAAACACATCGGATCACGAGAGATTACGGGCAAGTGCCCTGTGCATATCCGTACCGTAGGTCGTGAAGACCGTTCCCCATCATGGAGTATCAACGCTGAGACAGGTCTATGGATTTGTTTCTCATGTGGTGCCCGTGGGACCTTGTCATCCTTGTTGGCAGAGTTCATGGGGACCACTGACTCCATATCAATCCAGAAGTTCTTAGTGAATAACAGTTTTGATCGGTTGGCTTCCAAGGCAGAGAACAAGCCCAAAGAAGAAGTCATATTGGATAAGGACGCTTTCTTTGCCTTTGATAGGGTATCCGATACCCGTTGTAACTTTAAAAACCTTGATCCTGATCTGGTTTTCCGTTACGGAGTTCGTTGGAACCCAGTAAATAAATCATGGGCAATACCTATTATTGCTTCGTCGGGTCGTTTAGAAGGTTGGCAGGAAAAGAAAACTGATTGGGTACGGAACTACCCGATTGGTGTTCAAA
>Ga0247723_1001166_pt1 | contig 15887 bp, 13 predicted proteins | sample MSEWelMarce5H_FC_FD_189079 | JGI IMG/M metagenome (GOLD analysis project Ga0247723, IMG submission 189079) | Subsurface sediment microbial communities from gas well in West Virginia, United States - MSEEL Well Study Marcellus 5H_FC | ecosystem: Environmental > Terrestrial > Deep subsurface >...
TATTTGATAGAACCGATTTTAACACATACGGTGTTTTATTGGAAACCGTAAATAACTCTAAAAATATAATTTATTCAGGTAACTTTTGGTGGTTGACCGGTGAATATGCTAAAACCATAGATATTATCGGTGTTGATAAAAATAGATGGAATGCGGAACTTCAATATATTCAGATGGGGACTAATTGGAAACCACATTCCGAATATGGTACAAATAATCAACTAATAAAAGAAATTAGAAATATTAGAAAAGAAAATTATACTTCACTAATATAAGTAATTTACCAACATATAAATAAAGAAAAATGTTAATACAATCTATCCTATTTACAAAAGACGAATGTGAATCTATTATAAATTTAAAAGATAAGTACCCATTATTAGGTGACAATGGTAGATGGGATGAATTTGATAATTTTAGATATAAATTTTACGGATTGGATTATCTACCCGATATCGATTGGGTTATTGATAGAATGTGTAATTATTTCGAAAAAGAAACGAATCTACACATTTTTTTTAGACCGACAAAGTTAAACTTACATCACTATACATCAGGAGATGAGTTCAGTAAACACATTGATACAGGAACCCCTATAAAGGAATGGAATGTTGGTATCATATTAAACGAAGATTTTGAAGGGGGTGATTATTTAGTATTTGATGAAAATGATAAACCTATTTTTATCGACAAAAAGATAGGTAACGTATGTATATACCAATCCCAAACACCACACCAAGTCACCCCAATTATAAACGGAGAACGATGGGCAATTGCTATGTTTATACATAAGTTTAGAATGAAACCTAGAAATCTTTTATGAAAATTTTAATATTGGCTACCCCAAGAAGTGGATCAACATCCTTGACTAAGTTTATTGATTCACATATAGAATTACCTAATTATAAAATGTTTATGGAACCATATAACGATTCTAATTATAAAGATTATTTTGATAAATTTGATTGTGAAACAATAGAACCATTATTAAGTTATGATAATATTTTAGTAAAAAACTTATTAATAGTTGGTTATGACGAATTCCCAAGAAAAAACTTCAATAATGTACATGAATATTTTGAATGGTGCGACACATTTTTTGATAAAATTGTGATATTAGATAGAAAAAATAAAACCTATCAGGCGGAAAGTTTTACTATCAATGAAACGTGGAGTAGAGAAAGAGGGGTTGGATGGCATATCCCAAAAATATATGACGTGACAAAAATTAAACCTTCATATATTGAAACCATGATTAAAAGATATAACGAATCTAGTGATATTTTACATAACCTATCACAAAATAAAAAATACCCATTATTTTATTACGAAGACATATATGAAAAGCACGATGAGGGTACTATAAACGAGTTATTGGAATATTTGGGGTTGAAATTAATCCGAACCCATTATGAAAAATATATATTATCCCCGAATAGAAGGGTTAGAATAGATGTGACCCACAGAAAAATGATTTAAATTATAAATTCAATTCATAACTAATTAAGAAAGAATAACCCACAACCAAAGTATTTATCTAAGTATATAATACCAAAATTAGATGAATATATTTGACGCACACATATCAGGGTCCTTATCCGTATCAAGTTCGGCCGAAATCTCCAATAATTTACTCATTTCGGGTAATTTAACAGTACTTGGAACAATTAGTGGTAGTATTTCCGGTTCAATCACAAATGCGGACAACGCAAATAAACTTGCGGGTAAAGGTGTAACTGAATTTGCAACCACAGGAAGTAATAATTTTAATGGTAATCAAACAGTTACAGGGTCAATAATTGCCACTCAAATATCAAGTTCTTTTACAGGTAGTGGTACAGGTTTATATGGAATTCCAGCAAGTGGGATTACAGGATTAAACCTATCTCAGATTGGTGAAGGGTCATCTACCGCCTCTATTTCAAGTACAAACGGTTTAAGGATTAATACAAACACCGAAATTACAGGAGCGTTAACGGTTACAGGACAAATATCAGGTTCATTTAAGGGAGACGGTACAAATCTATACAATATTCCAGCAAGTGGAGTTACAGGTCTTAATTTAACACGGATTGCCGATGGAGCTACCACAGCATCCGTTTCAAATACAAACGGATTTAGAATTAATTCAAATACCGAGATAACAGGAGCATTAAAATTAAATAAGGTAGATTTAGGTGATGATATTGTTGAAATTACCCTTACAGATGGTGGTGGAAAATATTACATTAATGGAGCTAAAAATCCAAAGTTAGCGTTTACTAAAGGATTCAAATATAGATTTTATTATAATAACAATAACACTCACCCATTACTTTTTTCTTTAACTGACGACGGTGAACATAATGGTGGAACAATATATACCACAGGAGTAACAACTAATGCTGACCCTTTTTATGTTCAAATTGAGATTACGGATGCAACTGCAACAACATTCTATTACTTCTGTGACCATCACGTTGGTATGGGTAATAGTATTTCAGTATATTCAGATTTTTTAAGTGGTCAGGCTAGTGGTGACGTTATTGTTGTAGAACCCGGAACTTTAGCGACTACCGGATCAAATAATTTTATTGGTAATGAAAAAATAAGTGGATCATTGGCCGTTACAGGGTCCCTTGGAATTAGTGGTTCACTTATTCTTACAGGTTCTGTTGATATTACAGGTTCAATGACTTTAAATGGTCAACCAATTGGTACAGGTAAATTAGACGAAACAAGTTTTAATTCATACACATCATCAAATGATAGTATAGTTTTGTCTTTGGAAACCTCAACAGGGTCTTTGAATGCATTTACCTCATCTATTGACACAACAATTAAAAATAAACTTAATACAGAAACGGTTATATCTGGAAGTATTCAAGTTTTAATAACAGGAACCACAGGATATTCAACATTTAGTTCAAGTGTATCCACAAGTATAGGTTTATTATCTAGTTCAGTTGCAACAACAACAAGTGGATTATCTTCTAGTATCGGTTCTTTAAGTTCTAGCGTTGCTACAACAACAAGTGATTTAAGTTCAAGCATCGCAACAACAACAAGTGGGTTAACAAGCACAATAACAAGTTTAAGTTCTAGCGTTGCCACAACAACATTAGGATTAAGTTCTTCATTATCAAGTTCTATTGGAATTTTAAGTTCATCTGTTGCAACAACAACACTTAATTCAAATAATAGAGTCGACTCAATTGAAACAACTACTGGCTCATTGAATTTATTTAGTAGTTCCATTAACACAACAATTAAATCAAAATTAGATAGTGAATCAGTTATTTCTGGATCAGGACAAATTTTAATAACAGGAACAACTGGTTATTCAACATTTAGTTCATCTATTGCAACAACAACTAACGGGTTGAGTTCAAGTATTGGTTCTTTGTCTTCATCTGTTGCAACAACAACAAGTGGACTAAGTTCAGGTATTAGTTCTTTATCATCATCTGTTGCCGCAACAACAAGCGATTTAAGTTCTAGCGTTGCAACAACAACAAGTAATTTAAGTTCAAGTATTGGTTCTTTATCTTCTTCAGTTGCAACAACAACATTAGGTACAAAAAATCGAGTAGATTCAATTGAATCAAAAACAGGTAGTTATGCAACAACCGGTAGTAATATATTTCAAGGTACACAAACAATTACGGGTTCATTATATATCTCCCAAGATTTAATTGTTGCTGGTTCGTCATCAATACAAAACATTAGTTCGTCAATCGTTAATATTGCGGATAATATTATAACAGTAAATGCTCTTAATCCATCAGTTAGATTTGGTGGTTTAGCGGTTATTGATAGTGGTTCATCACCACAAGTATCCGGATCAATGTTATTTGATTCGGTAAATAACCATTGGTTATTTGTCCATCAAAATCAAGCATCAGTAACATCATCCGTTTTATTAATGGGACCTGAAACCTATAATAATCTTGGTAATGAAGCATATCTCACATTAAACCGAATACCTAAAGGTACCGGTATAGAACATTTGAATGATAGTAACATTACAGATACAGGTACATTAGTTTCTATAAATTCAAATACAGAAATAACAGGTACATTAAATGTTACGGGAAATATTACTAACCCTAATATAAGTGCAATTCAATCGGCAACTGGAAGTTTAAATACCTTTACATCATCCTTATTAACGGCAATAGAATTGACAGGTTCAAATCTAACTGTTAGAGGTAACTTCTTAGTTAAAGGTACTACAACAAACGTTAACACATCAACATTAGATGTTGATAATAATCTTATTAACTTAAATGGTAACGGAGCATCATTTGCTGGTATAAGGATTAAAGACACAACAGGTCCAAATTTAGTATCGGGTTCATTATTATGGGATTCTTCAAACGATTATTGGATTGCGGGTCAGTTAGGTTCAGAACAAAGATTGATAAGAGAAACGGAATTTAACAATGCCGTTACAAGAATAGGTAATGTTGAATCAAGTACGGGTTCATTGAATTCATTTACATCTTCTATTAATACAACGATTAAAAATAGATTAAACACCGAAGGTGTTTTAAGTGGCTCTATTCAAGTTAATCATAATGCAACAACAAATTACGTATCTAACCAACATATAGATCACACAACGGTTTCAATTACCGCCGGTAGTGGTTTAACGGGAGGTGGTGATATTTCAACAACTCGGACAATTAACATAGGTGCAGGTAACGGTATAACAGTAAACGCTGATGATATTGCAATTGACACTGCGTCAGCAACATTTACCACAGGTGTTAAATCTAAAATGAACACTGATGGTGTTATATCGGGTTCGGCACAAATTGATGGGTCATTGTTAGGTTCTAATAAAACAATTACAATTGGTTCCACATCAACAACATTAGGTGGCACATCAACGTCACTTGCTGGTTTAACGTCGGTTACATCAACAGCATTTACAGGCTCAATACAAGGTTATGCAACTAGTGAAACTTTATCAACCGTTACAGGTAGAGGTGCGTCGACAACAAATAGAATAACAATAACAGCAACAGGAGTAGGAGGTACTCCACTACTTAGTTTGGGGGTTTCAAATGCCGCGTCATTTGTACATGGACAAGAAACGTTTGCGCCGAATTTAACATCAACTCAAGCAGTTATTAACCCAATTGGTGTTGCTGGTAGTACTAAAAATGCTGGTTACATTGGTTACAAATATAGTGGAACCGGCGGTTCAAATGATAACTTATTAACATTCGGTCATTGGGGTGCTGATCATTTAATGACCATGAATGGTGCCGGTAACGTATCTATAACAGGTACTGTTAGTGCGTCAAATTTATCAGGTACAAACACAGGTGATGAAACCTTAGCGAGAGTAAATGCATTAGCAATTACCACAGTTGGTACAATTACAAGTGGTACATGGAACGGTAGTGCAATTGGAAATGCATATTTAGCAAACTCATCATTTAATATTGGTACAACATCAATATCTTTAGGTAGAGCAAGTGCGTCACAAACCTTAACTGGAGTTTCTATTGATGGTAATGCTGCAACTGTATCAGGAGGTGTTTATACAAGTGGAGATCAAACAATTGCGGGTATTAAAACGTTTAGTAATAGAGTTGTATTCAATTCGGCGGTTGCTAATAGACCACAATTACCGGGTGGTATGTTAGGATTAGATACTGGTGATGGTAACTTTGATATATGGGGTATTTCTAGAGATTATTATCCATCTCACGCAACCTCGGCTAATGCATGGGGATTAAGATGGAATGGAGATAATAACGACTTTGAATTTGTTGGCGGGGGAACCAATCGGGTTGTATTAGACATGGATGGAGGTAATGTAACGGCAACAGGTACAATTAGTGGTTCTACAATATATGGTACATGGAACGGTAGTTCAATTTCAACAACATACACCGCAGCAAAAGTAACGGCAGTTAATCAGGGAACGGGTGTAAGTGTTGATACAACAACAGGTTCAGTAACGGTTTCAATTGGTCAATCAGTTGCAACGTCTGCAAATGTAACATTCGGTTCAATAACAGGTACTGTAACGGCATCTGGGAATGGTGATAGTAATGCGCCATTTAAATTCAGTCAAGATTATAGTGGTTGGATGAGTATCGTTGCGGGTACTGCGGGTAGTGCTAATGGTTGGGGATTATATTGGGCAGGAGAAAACGGTACGTTATATGGAACAAATCAAGCAGGAGCTGCCGGTAACATATGGAGTAATTCAACAAATCCAAACGAATATGTTTTTGTTGGTAATGGTGTATCGGTATTTTCAGTATATGGTAATTCTGGACATTGGTGGTCAAAAGGAAATGGTACCGTTGCGGGAACATTAACTGTTGGTGGTAGTACCGCAAAAACGGTTGCCAACTCATCATACTCAACAACATTTAGTAGTGTATCATCAGTAACAGTTACACATAGTTTAGGAACAAAAGACGTGGCGGTATTTGTTTATGATAGTTCGGATAATATGTTCTGGCCATCATCAATTGTTACAACAAGTACAAGTGTTGTTACAATAACTTTTGCATCTTCTAGGTCAGGAAGGGTTGTAGTTGTAAGATAAAATCCTTATATTATAGAATATGTTAAGAGAGAATGTAGTAGTAAGTGGTTCATTAACAACCGGAGGTTTAACAGGACAATTAATTGTTCCAGCTGGTGCTAGAAGTTCAAGACCTGCTACACCTGACACAGGTTCGTTATATTTGGAAACATCGTCAAGCGGTAGTGTCATTATGGTTTATAATGGTATCAATAACATTGATGCGGGATGGGAACCAATTGGTTCACAGGATGATTCAAGAATAGCATTCAAATATAGACAAATTATTACAACATCATATACTGCGGGTGGATATAAAGATGCTTCACCGTGGAAATCTGTTGAAAGAACAAATAATTCAACCGACCAAACAAATTATATTGGTGATTTGATGGACTATCCATCATCATATTCTTCAGGTGGATGTAGCGCTAGTAAGTTATTCATGTGGTCCGTTAATACAGATAATCTATGGAAATCAGCAACTACTGTTCACGGAACATATACCACGGGAATTGATATGGTTAATGAAACAGCATACACTCACCAATCAAAATGGGATTTAGTAAATGCAAGAGACCAAATGGGTACATTATTCCAAGAAACATTATTTGCATGGATATTTGGTGGTTCCGTTGCCGCGGTTGAGAAGTTTAATTTTGTTAATGAGACAATGTACCTCAATTTATATAATGCATATACAAGTACCAATGCCATGAACTCATCAATAACAAGTTCATTGGGTTGTGCGGGATTTTCTGATGAAAATTATGGTTATGGATATGGTTCAGAAAGTGGTATGAAATTATTTTTTGCAACCGATTCAATGAACCTTAAACAACAATGGGGTGCTAGTGGTCAACAAAAAGGAATCAGTTCTAAAGTGGGTAAAGGTTACGCTGGAAATGAGGGAACATATAATGGTGGATATAATTTAAGGAGATGGGATTATGCTACGGAAACAAATTTAGGTAACGTTGCAAAACCGTATCCAAATTGTGGTGAAGAAAACTTTACAATGGGACAAGACCACCAATATATGATTGGTAATTACGATGGGTTACAAAATAATGAGAGTTGGAAATTTTACTATGCCACAGATAGTGGATCATCGAATGTTGCTGGTTTAAAACCAACAACTCACGGTGGTATGTCATCGGGGCATTGTGGTTGGAGAGCATAAAATTTAATATTTATAAGATATGATATACGAGAATATGGAAGTTAGTGGTTCTTTAAGGGCAGCACAAATTATTGCTGGTCCAAAGAACACAAGAGCAAATAGACCAACAAGTCCGGCAATTGGGTCACTATTTTTAGAGACGGCATCAAGTGGTAGTTACATGATGGTATATACCGCAATTTCAAATAATGATGATGGATGGGAACGAATTTCGTCACAACAATCTGCAAATACCTCATTTAAATATCGTCAAATAATAGCATATAGTTATTTGGCTGGAGGTTATAAAGATTCATCACCATGGAAAAGCGTTCACAGAACAATTAATGCTACAGACCAAACAACACATTTAGGTTCGTTACTTGATTATCCTGTGAGTTACACCAAAGGAGCGTGTAGTAAAACCATATTATTCGTATTTTCAACTAATACAAACAACGTATTTAATGGTCCTTCGGAGGTTTTAAGTACACACACATCTGCAATTAATATGTCAAATGAAACACAATATGCAAATCAGACTAAATTTAATTTATTTAGTGCTAGATCCGACCTTGCTGTTATGTGGAAAGAAACGGAATTTGCTTGGATAGTTGCGGGTGGTCAAACAAGTGTTGAGAAGTTTAACTTATCTAGTGAAGTTAATATAACTGGTTATAACTTATCATCGTTTACCTCTAGTGAAGGTGCCTCAGCATTCTCAGATGAAAATAATGCATATGCCTACAATTCAGGTAATGGTGTTAAGTTCTCATTTGCAACAGAAACATTTACAAATGGATCAGTGTGGGGAGCACATGGACAACAAAAAGGTATTAGTTCTAAAGTAGGTAAAGGATATGCAGGTAATGAGGGTTCATATAATGGAGGTTACAACTTACGGAGATGGACCACATCCAACGATACTAATATTGGAACCGTAGCTAAACCACATGCAAACTGCGGGGAAGAGAACTTTACAATGGGACAAGATTGGCAATACATGTTAGGTAACTACGATGGTACCGGACAAAATAACACTAGTTGGAAATTTTATTATTCCACCGATAGTGGAACCGTAAACCCATCTGGATTAGCTCCTGGTGTAAATCCTGGAACCTCATCAGGAACTTGTGGTTGGAAAGCATAGTTGACAATATCGAAAATTTTATTTATATTTAAATAAATTAAAAACATTATGGAACAAAAATTTGAATACAAAAGACCTTTAGACACATTAAATGAAGTTGATAGGAAATTATTAGACATTGCGGAGGATATTAGTTTTTCATTACCAAAATTTAAAGCGGATAACTTTGTTGGAGGTGCTCAAATTACTCCATATGCAAAATTAAAACAATGGTTAATTGAATTGCGTCAAAGAGAAGATATTGTTGAACATTTGGAGTATCTTTTAAGAAAAAAAGAAATTGATATTGAGTTAGAACACGAAAAAATAGAATTTGTAATTGAACCATTAAGAAAAGAATTGGTGGAGTTATCAATTAAAGATATGCACATTGATTTAAGAAAATATCAAAGAAATTTAAAAGACGCATATAAAGAGAGACAAGTTTTTATAGATTTGATTAAGGAGTTTATCGAAAGTGACGATGCAAAATTACCAAACGGAATGTCGTTAATGGATGTATTTGGTAATCAACAACTTGAGGATAAATTTGAAAAGGAATATTGGAGTGTTCGTATGGCCAAACAAGCTATGTTGGATATGATTTCATACGGTAGAGTTGGTACAGGTAATTTAGACTCAATTTTAATGATGTCACCTGAACAACAAAAAGAAGTTATGGCATTGGCATCATCATATACGGTTACAATGGATAGAAACATCACAACATTAATGGGATTAGCGGCAACAAATCAAGATATGATTGATACAAACCTAAAAGACCAATTCAAAATTGGTACAACTAATCATAATATAAACGAAAAATTATTATAATGTTACACATACTTTACAAATCGGGAATTGAAGTACCTGGATATGTCATTAGACTTTCTAACTATATGAATTATTACGTAGGAAGAATACCTGACGAATATAACGATAATAGAGTTGAATTGAGGAGGATGAATGCAATTGTTATTCCTGAGGATATTGCGCCAGGATTTAAATTTGCGGACATATATAAAGAGTATCTTTCAATTAGAACGGTATCTAATATTATAGATGAGTTTCCACAATTTGCAAATTCAGGAGAATTAGAAACGGAAAAAGTAAAATATTTTTTAACAAATGAAGATAGAGAGTTAGCGGTTAAATTTAACAAATTTGTAATGTTAAAAGTTATTGCGGATAGGTTTTCAGAAAAGATGAAAAATCTTTTGGTTGAGGCGTCAGATTTAGAAGTTGCAACTTGGGAAGAACAAAAAAGAGAGGCGTTACTTTACCAATCTGATAATACCGCAAATACACCGTTGATTGATATATTGGCAACAGGTAGGGGAATTACAAAAGGAGAATTAGTTACTAAAATATTAAACAACGTTGAAACATATAAAACTAAATTAGCTAATTTACTTGTTGAACAGCAATTGATGGAATCAAGAGTTAAATCATGTCAAACCATTGCGGATTGTCATAGACTAAGACATGAAAAATTTGGCATGAGTATGAGTTACCAACAACAATTAGATGAGAATATTGAAAACTCACCACTTACGTTAACTATGGATTTCTAATATGATTGAAAATTATTTAGAAACATATGAATATGGTATCATAACCTCAGACTTCATAGATTCTACAACAACTAATTCCCTTTCTGATAAAATATTGGAAAGGGAATCTTACATTAAGGGACTTAGTGATGGAACAAAGTTACATATGAACATTGTAAACCATAGTAATATAACGAACTATCATACATATTATAATTTAATTGATTTAGAAATCCCCGAAATCAATATTTTAATATCTAAGATTAAAGAATTGATTTTCAACTCATTAGGGTGGGAAAATTTTTATATTAAAATGTGGGCAAACATTTTTAGACAAGGAGATTATCTTGGATTACATAAACACATGGACAACATGAGTAATAAGAAATTTCCTTATGCACTTAGTGGACATTGCTTTCTTTATTCATCAGAAAAAACACACACAACATATTTGTTTAAACGAAAAAAAATTGGTATATTTGATAGTAGTATCAATGTAGTCGACCTTCCAAACATTCCTGGAGAAGTTTCAATATTTTCATCATATATTGAACATGAATTTAAACAATGGAATGGTGATCTAAGAGTGGGAATTGCATTTGATATTAATAACGAACCTGACGCCAATTTAAATTGGCTCAAGACTAGACAATTTAGATACGTTTAAATGAATTTTGTAATTAACGGTACATGTGCTAAAGGTTGTTCTTTTTGTTTCACAAAGGAAGAAGCAAGAGTACAACACACTTTAGGTGAGATGACCTTATCTAAAATAGATGAGTTAATCGAACATTACCAACTTCACAATAGTAAAGAAGAAATTACAATACTTGGTGGTGAACCAACACAACATTCGAACTTCACTGGAATCGTTGAACATATTATCTCTAAAGGATTGAAAATCAATCTTGTTAGTAATTTTCTATTTAGTAAAACCACCAGAGATTTTATCATAAAGAACATCAGACACATTCGATGGGTGTTTCCAAATGCCGCTGAGTTAGATGAGAAAAATAGAATGGTTATATTCAAAAAGAATTACACCGAGATTTATAATGCATATCTTAACACTTGGGGTTTTGACAATCACCCAAGATTATATTTGGCTATCACAATGTCAAGTAATTGGAAAGAGAAGAACTTCTATGAATATGTAAAATGGTTATACCATCAATTGGACGGTAAGATTAATGCAATAAGAGTAGGTTTAGATTTAACTAACACATATCTTGTTAACAACAAAGAAATGGGTTCAGAAATTACTAAGATACTTAAATTTGGTAAGTATAATGATATTAGAATCACATCCGATTGTCAAGTACCACCATGTTTATGGGAAGGTAAATCAAAAGAATCTGTAATGGAAAATTCATTAGGATTTGCCACATTTAAAATACCTGAGTATAAAACAATATGTGGTTTTATGCCATTAGATGTTTTCCCCGACGGTAGTTCAATACATTGTTATCCATTAGAGGATAAAGTTAAAATTGATAATGTGTTGAATATAACCGGAGAAAGTAATATATTATCACTAAGAGAAGAGTTCGATAAATTATACACAGAAAATCATAAAAATTATACACTACCAAAAGACTGTTTAGATTGTCATTTCTATGACACATTATGTAACGGGATTTGTGGCGGATGTTTAGAAGGAAACCAACATGAGTAAAAAAATATTTTCAATACCATTAAATCCAATGTTGTCAGAAGAAGATTTCGTTGGTACATTCGTTCCGTTTTTACAAGAACATAAAGATTGGATATACGATGTTTATTTCACGTGTAGAATTCCACCATTTTTTCAAGATGCGATGGGTTCTGTATTTAGACCAGAAGATAGAAATGTCGTAATAGAAAACGCACTTCAAATACAAGATGTACTTGGTATTAAAGTTAGCGCAACATTTAATAATATAAATGTGTCACCTAATTTCAATAACTACCAAATGTTTATTGATAACCTTAAACCATTATATGAAAAGGGATTAAGATGTATAACCATACCACATGCACATTGGGTTGCTATGGGTCTTAAGAAACACTTTCCAGATATGGAAATTAAGAATACTATTCTTAGGAAGGTGGCAACAGCACAAGATTTCTGGTACAATGCCGAACAAGGATTTGATTACATTAACATCGATAGAATTTTAATGAGAGATGTTGAAGAATTAAAAAACATTAGAAGAGCTCAAATGCAATTCCAACAAAAACACGGAAGATATGTGAACATTGCATTATTAACAAATGAAGGTTGTTTAGGTAGATGTCCAATGATGGATGAACACTATTCATATAATAACTTAAAGACCGATAATGAATTACCATATTTCAGACATGAGATATCAAAAGTAACTTGTGAATATAAATGGGAAAAAGAAATCAATGCGTTCTTCTTTAAAGCGGCAACCATACCACCATTTAAGAAAGACTATGATGAATTTCTAAATTACGTTGACGTATTCAAAATGCATGGTCGAGATAGTTTCAATAAATTAGATGATACTATGGGAGTAATTAGAGCATATGCTAAAGGAAATGAAATATTAGGACCAACATCTGAAATATATTTGGACGGAGTACCTTCCGATGAATTAGATGGTTGGAGAAATAAAATTAAGAAATGTAAGTTCCAATGTTGGGATTGTAATTACTGTGACATTGTTGCTGACCATAAAAAAAATAAGTAATGGATTATATTAAACATATTGAAGATTCTATACATTGGGCAGAATTAGAAGTGTCTAAATTAACTTTAGATATTATTGATATTCAAGGAATTACAAGCAACAAAGTAAAATGTTTACTTAACAACATCTGTAATGTCGATGGTGCACATTATTTAGAAATTGGTGTCTTTAGAGGTTCCACATTTTGTTCTGCCATTTATGGTAATAATATCAAATCAACGGGAATTGACAATTGGAGTTCACCATACCTAATGCCAAACGGTGTGAGTCAAAAGATGACATCCTATTTAAGAAATCAATCAAACGACCCTAAGGAAGAATTCCTGTCAAACGTAAAGAAATTTGGTAAGGTCGATAACATTAGTGTTTATCGTGCAAATTACTTGGAATTCGACTACTCAACCATAGAACCGTTAGATATTATATTCTATGACGGTGAAACAAAGTACTATGATCAATACACCGCAATTAAAAAGTTAATTCCACACATGTCAAATAATTGTATATTAATTGTTGATGATTGGAATTGGCAAAAAGAAGGTGCACTTAAAGCATTGGAAGAGAGTGACGTAACTATCACGTATCAAAAAAACATTTATACAAACGGCGAAGACTCCAAAGATTTTTGGAATGGTGTTGGTGTATTTTTAATCGAAAAGTAATTGATAATGTAACATTTTTTGGTTATATTAGTCTTGTTGGGGAGGTGGGTGAGTGGTTTAAACCGACAGCCTCCGAAGCTGCTATTGGACTTTAAAACTTCAATCGAGAGTCCGAATCTCTTCCTCCCCGCAAATAAACTTTTCTTAAACAAAAAACAAAATGAGAAAAACAATTCAAACACTATCGCTAATGTTAGTGTCATTGTTCATTACAACTGCGTCATTTGGACAATACAGTAGTAGTGCAATTCAGAAAGGTTCCGAACAATCCTTAAAAGTTCAAACGGACAGTGTCCCTAATCAATTACAAGAAATCGTTGTTACAGCAAAGAAAGTACCATTGATGACAAAAGTTGGTCCTTATGGTCAACCTCTTTGGACGACAATGAGAATGTTTGCATCCACAAGAGTTTATGTAATGAACCCTCCAGGTACTGCAATGTATGAGAAGTGGTTTGACATTAGACAAAGAAGAAATGGTCCAGCTCAAATCAGAATGAGAGATGAATTTACATTCGGTTTAGGTAAACGACTTCAACTAGACATGTATTCACACACAGTTTATGATGGTTACAATGGTGACAAAGAATTTAAATGGAGAGGATTCTCTTGGGAATTCCGTTACGCATTGGCTGATTGGGGTAAACTGTGGGGTAACCCAACATTATATTGGGAAACCAAAATGTTAGATGGTCGTTGGGGTATCGAACCTAAATTATTATTAGGTGATAGAATTGGTGAAAGAGGTATTTGGGGATTCAACGCAATTTATGAAGCTAACTTAGCAAGAACAAAAGAACTTCGTGAAGATGAATATGCTTACACCGCATCTTACGCTAACATCATCAATAATGATTTAACTTTAGGTGTGTCACATATGTTTAGATACAACGATTTTGATGGAGGTTCACAAGAATGGTATCTTGGACCGTTACTTCAATATCGATTTAATAACAAGGCGTATTTGAATGTTGAACACATGCCAGGTCTTAATCAAGACGCAAAACAATCAAGAACCACAATTATATTCGCATGGAGATTTTAATCAAAGGACAAGAGTTCCTTGTCTATTTAATATTCATTATGTTCGTAACAGGTATCCTCAAAGAAAGAGGATACCTTATGGACATCTTTAGATTACTGGAACAAAAAGTTAAATCTAAAAAGATGGTAGTATTCTTAGTATCACTATTTGGTGGCATTTTACCAATACCAGGTCGTGTTGCACTATCGGCATCTATGTTGAATAGTATTGCACCTATTGATAATAAGAAACGTAAGAAGTTTGGTATCATTGATTACCTTGCCACACACCATTACTACCTGTGGTCTCCGTTGGAGAAGACAGTTATTATACCAATGGCTGTACTAAGTTTAACTTACGTGCAGTTTATGTCATATATCTGGCCGTTGTTATTAATCTCAGGATTATATATCAGTTATTATATACTATCATTAGATGATGATGAGATTGATATTGAAGTTAAAGATGACCCAATTAATTGGAAGAACATATATCTTGTGGTTATACCATTCTTGGTTACCATCATGATGTGTGTTTTCTTTACTGATTATTATTTTGGATTCTTTACTGGGTTCACACTATGGTTGGTATATCATTCTAAGAGTTGGGGTAAGTTGATGAGCTATGTTAACTGGGAATTGATTTGGATAGTTGCTTTAGTAATCATTCTTGGTAACATAGTTGGATCATATTATTCACAAATTGAATTAATAATCAAACAGTATAGTACACCGTCAAATATTCTTATTGTTTCTGTGTTAGGATTCTTAGCTTCATTCTTGTTAGGCTCATCTGCAAAATATGCAGGTATTGTTAGTTTATTAACAAGTGTGTTTGGTATGCAATACTTCGTTCTATTCTTTACATTAGAATATTCAGCGTATCTAATCTCACCATCACATAAGTGTCTACCTATCGGTCAGAAGTATTTCCACACTGGATTTATGACCTATTTGAAGGCGTTAATTGTATGGATATCTATTATGATTACCTACGCTTTATTGACAATAATTTAATCTTTACATTTTTAAAAATAAGATATATATTATAAAAGATAATTAAAAAATATGGAAAAAATTACATTAAAATTAGGTGACGTTCTACAGTTAGAAAGTGAAATAAACGG
>Ga0247723_1001167_pt1 | contig 15885 bp, 12 predicted proteins | sample MSEWelMarce5H_FC_FD_189079 | JGI IMG/M metagenome (GOLD analysis project Ga0247723, IMG submission 189079) | Subsurface sediment microbial communities from gas well in West Virginia, United States - MSEEL Well Study Marcellus 5H_FC | ecosystem: Environmental > Terrestrial > Deep subsurface >...
ATTGTATTCTTCAACTGCCTTTGCTAATATTTCAGGTGGCATATCCATTTTTTCTATATTATCAGCTATTGCTGAAAGAAATTGTTCCATTGCCTTTTCTTCATCAATATCAGTATCACCTGCAAACAATGCAGCCTTACCAACACCTGCTATAATAGTTTCCTCAACAACATGAGGAATAAATCCACTCATACATTTCATAGCGAATGCACCAGCTCCAGCACCTAATCCACCGGTTACAACACCAAGTACAACTCCAAATGCAAACTTTTTAGCAACACTTTTTACGGCTTTCTTTTGTGGTTCGGTCATATCAATACCATCTTTCCACATTGCAATTCCCATTGCTGCATCTTTGAATGTATGAACTTCGTGTTTGAATCCTTTTTTAAGAGCATGATATGCACCAACTGCTTTATCTTTTAATGCTTTACCCCAACTTCTTCTTTCTGGTGAATTACCCTTATGTACTTTTTCTTTGAAAAATGCTTTCTCCTCCTCTACCCAATCTTTGATACCATCTTTAATTGCTCTAGCATATACTTTTGGTTTTGTTACTGCAGTTTTTATATTTTTTCTCAAACCTGCTTCATCATCACCACCATCCGATGAATGAGCTGCTTTTTCAGCTTCTGCATCCTTTGCCAATTTAGCCTGTGTTTCTTTTTCAGTATCCATTCTAGCAGCCATTGCTGCATCTCCTTTATACATTGCAGCAGGGCTTGCTTTTTGTGGCTCTGTTCCTTTTGCAGCAGGTGCTTCTGGTTTTGTATCTCCACCAACTTTTGTATTTTTGGCAGTAGCTACTGATTTACCATCTTTTTCTCTACCTAATGCACGATTTATAGATTTTCTTTCAGGAGTACCTGGCTTTGGAAGTGATTTTTCTGCCGCTAATCTACCAGGATTATTTTTTGCTAACCTTAACAGATTACCAACACTATTTTCCTTTTGTTTACCATCGTTATCGGTATATTTTATCTTTTTATTTAACGCAGGATTAGTGAAGTTTTTTTCATCTGCTTCCGTTATTAAGTTTGATAATTTAATCATTGAAAATGTGTTTAATATATACTATAAATATAGTGAAATAAAAAAGGAGGAATAAATCCTCCTCTTTTTATGCTAATAAGTGATAGTACTCTTTGAAGTGTTTGATTCGGTCTGCCAAACCAATTGTACCTCCGTTTACTCTTTTAGTAATCTTTGTTACAACTGCATCTGAACTTCCTTCATCTGCTATCTTATGTAATCCGTTTTTAGAAAAGAACCAAGCTGCTGATAATAATGCATATGGACCGGATACTTTATCCTGATTCACTGTCATATCCTCACCAATTGATTTACCAAATGCAGTGTAATTTTCTTTACCTGTCAATTGGATGTATCCTCTACCTCTGAATTTGTAGCCTTCTCCACTACTTTCAGGACCATTACCCATTCTACCACCATATACTCTATTTGCAATCTTTTCCGGCTTTCTCTCATAGGCTTGTGCCAATGCTAGAGTTGGGAAGTATTTTTTGAATATACCCATCAAACCTTTTGCAGAATAGTTTAAGTTTTCTTGCGTTGCACGGAATCCTCCACTTTCGTGTCCACATTGTGCAAGGAAATGTGCTAATCTTAATGGTGTGTTAATACCAAACTTTGCAGCTGTATCAGGTATCATTGCAATTACATTATCAGGAACGTGTCCTTTTAATTTTGCCAAATTCAATCCAGCTACACTTGCCACAGGTGCAGTTGCAACAGGTTGTGGTGCAGGTGCAGGAGCGGTTGGTTGTGCTACTGGTTTTGGAACTTGAGTAATACCCATAATTTTGTTCCAAGTATTAGGTCCAACAATACCATCGGCAGTTAAACCATTCTTTGCTTGCCAAGCTTTTACAGCTTCTTCCGTTTTTGGGCCAAAGTTACCAATTGGTTCTAAACCCAATTTGGCTTGTAATTTTTTTACATCTTCGTTGTTATCGCCTCTTTTTAATAACATTTCTCAAATATTTTTTAATTAGTGGTTGTAACTTCTTCTTTTTCCTCACCAAATGATATTACCTCAAAAACACGAGTTTGTATCTTTTTAGTTCCGGTTGCGTTTGTTAATATGATTGAATTCTTAAATTTAGGCCAATCAATAACAAAATTAGAATTTAATACCCCACCATTCTCTTCTTTAACCAATTCGTTAAGAGCATTAATAGTGTATAAGGTATTAGATTCCTTTTTTCTATGTATTAATATAGTATTTTCCAACGGAGTTGCCGGTTGGAAAGCTGTATCTATGTTGTATGTAATAAACAACTCCTCTAAATTGGACTTGTTTTGTAGAATATAAATATAGTTGTAAACTATGTGATATATTTCTCTAATTTGTTGTAGAGTGTTTTGTAACTCTTCCTTTGTTGTAAACGTGCAAAGTAACTGTGTCTTCATCTATCCCTCTTTTGTAATTCGATATTCGTAAATAAATATCAAATTACAAATGAAAGGACTATTTTACTTACAATGTATAATATGTGTTGAGAATGATACGTTGATACCTGCGGTTGCTTTACCAGATTTAGGGTCTTTTCTAATCTTTAATTCACCAGGATTTGGATTAAATTTAACACAACATTTATCGTTTATACCATCCAATACTTCTAATGATATTTTAGCAGTTTTACCTTTACCACTTTCTTTGAATCTAACATTACCAAAATCATTTGATTCCAAATCGGTATTATATAATAGTTCAAACATATTACCTGCTCTATTATACAATTCCAATCCTCTTTCAAATTCACTATCTAACTCATCACCTGCATCTAAACTTTTTTGGTATGCTTTTCTAGCCTGCTCATAATCACTTTTACCCTTTTTCTCTGCTTTATCAATCAATCTTTGTGCTTCCTCTTCGGAATAACCTTTTGATACCAAAACTTGTTTTGTATGTTCTTTAGTATCATCGTATGATTTTTGTGCTTTATCAATTGCTTCGCTAGATGGGGGATAACCACCAAATGTTGAGTTATATGTATCCATCAAACTATCTAACTTTTCTGATGTTTTTTGGTTTCCAAATGTACTACTTTGAGATTTCTTATGTCCAGCACTAGCACCACCTTTTCCTAATTTAATACTTTCACCATCACTATCGATAAAGGATACACTATTTGCAGAAAATTCTTCCGAATAGAACTCCGATAATTCATCTGCGGATAGATTTGCAGGTGGTGTTTTTTGTTCACCCAATGAAATTATATCAATTGTTGGGAAATTTGATTCAGATGGTAAAAATGCTTGCTTACCAGTACCAACCTCCTTCATAAACACAAATACCTCCGCAATATCAGGTCCACCAGATGCTAATTTTTCATCTCGTCTCATATCCTGCAAAATATCTATTATTTTATTTTGATATTGCTCTTCCGCATTAGCTTTTTCTTCGGAACTCATAGAATCCCAATTTGGATTGTTTATAGGTGCTAAACCTTCTAATTCATCAAATTTATCTAAAACTGGACCATATTGTTGTTTAATTTCATCTTCACTTAACCCAGAAAAGTTTGAAATAGATTTTACTACGGCTGCTTTTGTTGATTCGGTAACATTTTTTAGTGTTTTTCTACGATTTTCATCATTATTAGTTTCACCATAATCAACCATTTGAGTTTTTCCGTTTTTAATTAAACGGTCAATCATTTCATTTCTTCTCTTTATTGATGCCACAACTTTTTTAGCAGCACTTCTAGCTTCTTCTTCAGTTTCACCTTTTTTAACAAATGAACGAACTAATCCATCTTCGGATGGGATTGGTCTTTTTTGATAATTAACACCTTCTACTGTTACACCATTTCCATCTTCAGATGCTTCAAATTCTACATTTTTTCGGCTAGTATTCATTTTAGCCGCCGTAAAATCTTTTTTGTTTACATATGAGCCAGTTTGTGTTGTTAATCTAACACCATAATCATCTTTTACTTTTTTGTTAAACGAATCGGCCCACTCTTCTGCGTTAGTAATTTTGGCTGGTAGATTAAATTTAACTGATAAACGTGATTGATTGTTTGCAAATTCTCCTTTTTGTGGAGCAATATAGAATCCAACATCATTTCCACCACCAACTCTAATTGAAATCCAATCATTAGCTAATGCTTTTTCTGCATCGGTTAATGATTCACCATTTACAACTTTTTTGAATGTATCACTTAACGCTTGTTTATCTAATGTACTATCATCAATTTTATTGATGTAATCAGTACCATCTTGCGCTGCTTTATCAATTGATTTTTGTGCAATTACCGATTTTAAATCACCATCTTTTGGAGCACTTTCTGGCTCTGCTTTTGGCTCTGCTTTTGGTTCTGGTGTTTGTTCTCCTCCTCTTTGTTGTTGATAATCTGCACCAAACAAATCAGAACCTGCTACTTTTTTTGGTTTATCTTTTTTTGTTGCTGGCATTGTATGAGTACCAGCTTTAATAGCTGCATCTCTTGCCTCTTTTGATTTGAATACGGATGTTTCGCCTGTATCTTTTTTGGTTGCAACAAATGTTTCATCATCCGCTTCCATTAAGTTTTTTAATAGTTCGTGTTTTATATTTCCCAATCCCATTTCAGTTAATACGGATGATAACACGTCTAAATGTTTTGAGTTCTTTGGGTTTGGCATACCATTATCCACTCTATATGCCCACTCTTCTATTATATCGTTAATTAAAGACATTTTACTTAAATTTATATCCAGTTAATTTTTCTATTTGTGCTAATGGTACTTCATTATTCTCAAAACCATCAGGGTTTGATGTATCATTATTGAATAAATATGCGTGCCACTTTCCTGCTACGTGAACAACTTTCCAACATTGAGTAGGAACTGATACTGAACCTATTTTCTTTGCTTCACCAACTGAACCACTCCATACTCTTACTTTTGAACTAATTGATGCCCAATTTCGGGTTGCAGTTTCTAATGATTTCCAATCCCCAGCATTCAATCTATGTGTTTGTGCCACCATATTACTAAAGTAGAAACATTCATCCTGCACTTGAGGAGTTTGGCAAAGGTTATCAGCTGCTGGCATTACGTGTCCTCTATCATATCCACTCTTTACATAATCTGCTCCAATATTTGTTTCAACCGGTAATTGTGGGTCTGGCTTAAAGTTATCCTTTCTTTTTAAGGGAGTTGGGCAACCTACCATTGCTTTTGTTGTTTCCCATTGTACTAATACCGGGTATCTTTTTGATTTACTGAAGTGTGTTGTGTAGTTTGTGTGTTTGATTACTACTATGTCCTGCGCTCTTACAACAATTAATGTAAAAAAGAACAATAGACCTAAACCTAATTTTTTCATATGTTATAGTATTGTTTGTATATACTATAAATATGGTTTTCTACACTTTTCCGTAATCCAATCCCCAACTCGCTTTAATAGGAAACCCACCTACCTCAATGATTTCTTTCAAATCCTTAATCTTATTTTTATCCACATCCATAGGAACATCAAATAAAAATGAATCGTATGTATATAATGTAAATCGTATATCACTGCCCTCAATGTAATCCAAAATCCTACGCAATTTATCAATGTTCATTTCAGTTTCAATTGCTTGTAGGAGATAGTTAAACACCTTTTGTGGATTCGGGTCTTCTATTAGGTTTAGTGGTATTTTTCGGTATTGGGTTTGTAAATATCCCTGCTTTACACTCTTATCCCACAATCCAATAATATAATCAGCTACCCCATTAAGAAATGGTATTTGACGAAAATCATCATCGATACCCCCATATAGTAAACGGAATGTAATACCCTTACCCTCCCCTAACTCACATCCATATTGGTCTGCTAACCATTGGTGAACGGATGTTTTAGGTAATTCGAACCCAATCAACTTACCAATGATGCGGGGGTGATAAGCATCATAATCCATTTGTAGGAATATCCCATCGGAAACAAAACAATCGCGAGAACCATCGGATTTGTTTAGGGCAGAGAAGTTAATTCCTCCATGCCGATTGGATGGACGACCGGTGGTGGTGTATGGATTGTATTCGGTATAGATGGTGTTAGATGCGGTTATGTGTTTTGGAGATTGAGACCATCTATCAATAATTTTTTCCCTGTCGACCCGAACCCCATATTCCTCTATTCTCGATAAAACTGGAATACATATGTTATTATACCAATCAAAGTTAGTAGGTAATTCACTAATTGGATTTTCATCCATTATTTGCTCTATAACACCTCCTAATTTAAGCAAAGGTAATGATTGTACTACATCACTATGATAACCCAAGAGAGTCAAACTATTGATGATTGGCTGGAATGGTTTTTCGTAATCAAATACTGAATGTTTAGATAAGTAATGGTATGTATCAAAATCGTTACACTCTCTTTTACTCTTAATTGTTTGTAACCATTTTTTCTTTCCAAATACCCACTTCGCACCATCGGTATCCCAAATGGTTTCTAAATCAACTTTTGTAAGAGGAGATGCATCGGTATGTTTGAGTGTAATGATATAATCTTTACCATCTACTCTAATAAAAACAAATGAAAGTTGTGTGTTCATAGGGTGTTTGCCCATATCAACCCACATTGGAAACCAATAAGATGTTTGTGTATTCAGTAAAGGAATAAGGTTTTGCACCTCACTCAATGTTTCTATAACCTGCATTTTACAAAGATACAAAAAAAATCCCACAAATCCAAATGGAAAAGTGGGATTGGTGGAGATGGCGGGATTCGAACCCGCGTCCAGATAAGTTTCTAATGTAAATCGTTCACAAGTTTAGGATAGTGTTTTATCTTACTAACACTCCAAAAGAATTGGGGCCGAATGGTTAATTCAGCAGATTCCACCAATCCATTTTGAGTTTGGATAAACTTAAATGTTCACTTCTTTTTAAATCCCACGAGTGATGCGGGAACGATTAGGCAGCTACTGCGTAATCGAAAGACTCCATCCATGCCATAGCATCTCCGAAAGTCATTGTAGATAATTCTACGTCTGCACTTATTGTTTGATAGGTCTTCAAAGGTTTCCATCTAACCTTACTTGCATCAATACAACCAGTCTTCATACCTGTCAAAAGCCGGTCATCCCCATATTTTAAAGAACTTTTACAAATATACGATAAATATTTGTAACTTCCAAATTATTTTTTATAGAATTGTAAAAAGTTTGGAAGATATAGTTGTACTGCTGGTAATTTTTGGGATGCGTACTTAACTGATTTAAAATTCATCTCTTTTACTTTATTCTCATCACCAGTAATAACCCAATCCAAATCAACTACTGTATAAAATGTGTTATCTATTAATGATGAAAATTCTTTTCTATCAATTTCAATTATAGGTGAATCTTTATCATTTACTTTTTGAGCAAAATATCTAATAACATAACCTCTCTCATAATCACTATTTTTGGGAGTAGCTACGGATGGTTTAATATCATTTTTTTTAAATTCAGTTGGTAATTTAACCAATTCACTAAATCTATTAATATTCATAGGTATGTTTTAAAATTTTATTTTTTACCATTGTTAGAATTTGCCCCATCTTTTCTTGCAACCGAATTAGACGCCGCGGTTTTAGCATTTGCTTGAGCAGTTTTTACCGATACCTGACGGAAACCTCCTTTTATTTCCGTTTTCCATAACATACCATCAATTGTATGTTTTATTGACATTACTTGAAAAAATCCAGCATTTGAATACTTTGCAGGTAAACCCAATATTCTAAATTTATCACCACGTTTCATTCCACTAATACCATGTACAGTAAATGTAAATTCAATTGGCATTATAGGACCTGTGTTATTATCTGCAACATCACTTATAATTTCATATCCTAGTTTTAAATGTTCAAAAACTGTCAAATCATTTAAAGCACCTATATACACAGTACTATACAAATCAAAACTATCGTCTGATGCACCAGTTGGTGTGTTTCCCTTATCAAATTGAACTCTTGGATAAATACCTACTTTATCTAAAAACAATTTAAAGTTTCTTTCTTTTTCTTGTTCTATCGCTGCATTGGTTTCATCTGTTTTTTCTTGCTCTAATCCTAGTGTCAACTTTCTATCTGGATTATCAGTAAAAACACCCACTGCCGAATTAAAAAGTTTAGCACTTTTCCCGGCAAATTTTTCTAGACCACTTTGTTCAATTGTACCATCTGGTTTTTTAACTTGTCCACTTTCTTCTTTTTTTACTGATGCTTGGTCTGATGTACCTGCTTTTTCTGATAATTCTAAACTTTGTTTTGCTTCTAACTCAATTTTATTTAACACCATATCTTTTAATCCAAGTGCAAATAAAGCACCGGTAGTTGATGGAGAAGATGAGTTATTTTTAGTACCTAATCTAGAACCTATTATTTGATTCATTTTTGCACCACTAATATCCAAATCCAAAGATGCATCAATAAAAACTGAATTTGGACCTGTCATTGGTAATGCCATAATACCTGCTAATGGATTCTCTTGCTTTCCTACAAAATTCAAATCAACAATTTTTAAAATTACATCCGTACCATCTGCATTTGATTGTTCTACTATTTGAAAATCCCAAACTGAACCAGCCGCCGATGATATACCATTTAATATTTGATATAACGCATCTTTCATTAAAAAGTTTTTAGTTTCTATTATACCCTTTACAAAATCAAAATTTACATAAAGGTCTTCTAAAAATCCAAATTCACCAGTTGGTTTTGTTACACCGGTTGTACCTAATGATTTATCGTTAAGTCCAACTTTAAATCCTTTTTTACTTCCACCGCCTACTACTCCGTTTGTAAGTGTACCCTTATAAGGAAATGTTATTTGTATTCCACCATATGATACAGAATTATCTTGTACCGCGGTAAAATTAGTTTGTGGTTTTGGTGAATTAAGAGCTTCTGCTATTGAAAATTTTGGAGTTTGTGGATTTGGTATAAATAATTTTGTTTTATCCGTACTAAATATTTTATCAAATGCAGAACATATACATTCTCTGCTTTCTATTCTAAATTTTACTTGTTTGTTACCAATTACATACCCAACTGCACCTAAATTATTTATGATTTCCATCACAGCACCAAATCTAATAAACTTTTCGTCTCCAATTAATTTTGTACCATCTGGTATTTCAACTTTATTAACCTTTTCCGTAGCAATTGGTTCTCCACTTTCTGGGTTTTTTATTTCATACGAATCTTTTACTCCAACTGTTGTAGTTCCATTAACCAACCCAAATGAAAGAATTCCTTCTGCTTTTGCCAATACACTATCACCTGCAATTGATTGGAAACTTTCTTTAACCGCTTCATCAAAGTTTACATAATTGACTGCGGCTAACATATTTTTATTATTAAACAATTTTGCTTGTAAACCGGCACTTCTTCGATTTGATGGTAGTTGATTAAACATCATCATAAATCGTTTTTTACCTAAATCCGTTTCGCTTTGTATTGTAGATGTTACAAAACTAACTGCAGCCGGTCCTGCGTTTACGTTTGAATTTTTTGGAGTAACTTTATCGGAAATCATTAAATATGCAGGTAGTTCTGGAAACCCAGTACAATTTACCGTTATTTCCCATTTATCACCATTAGCAGCTACGCTACCACCGGTAATAAATCCCAAATAGTTATCGTATAGACCTTTGCATTTTTGTCTTCTACTTTGTAAATTTTTAATTGAATTAAAACTTACAACATAATTTGCCGATAATTTATCACTATAAGCAGTAAATGCCTCTGGTTGATTCCATCCCCATTCTATAAAAACTGTAAATCCTGGTTCTAAAAAATATTTACAAACCGCATCACATTGTTTTTGAGTAAATGTTGTAATTTTAAATGTTGCTTTTCTAGAAAGAGTTGCAGTACCACCACCTTCTTCACATTCAAATGAAGATACGATTGGTGATGGTCTTAATCCAACATCTACACCAACACTTACTGCATTTCCAGACCAATCCGTTCCTAATGCACCACTTTCTGCCGCATTTCCATATATAGTACCTGTTTTTACACCCGCTGCTTTTAATAAACCAAAATTTGCATTTGATTGCATTATTAAACCAGCACCCACACCAGAGGAAACACGTATCCATGCATTTAAGCTAGATACATATTGGGTATTATCCATTCTACGATTGAATTCGGATACTACAAAGCCGTTTACATTTGAAAAATCTGGGAATATTGACATAACATTAGAGTTCTAAATTTTCGTTTTCTACATCTTCCGAATTTAATACAAAAGCGGAATGTATTTGAATATAATTTTGTGGAATCCTTAACACTGTCCCATCAGGTACTGCAAACATAGCACCATGTAAATTATTAGCAGATGCAATTATCCACCATAAAGATGAATTACCATAAAATTGGTTTGCTAATGTATCCAATCTATCACCAGTTTCGGTTGCAACATAAATATCATCATCTCTTAATGGAATATTTGGTGGTATTACTGGCTTAAATACAGTTCTACCATCTATTGTAGTTTTTGTACTATTAAATTCGTATCTATTTTCCATTATTTATTTATTTTCCTAATCCAGATAAACCTAACGCTTCATTTCTTAAAGATTCATACGCAGATTTATTATTGGCTAATATTTGTTCTCCTTGTTGTCTTAATAGTTCTTGTTTTTGAGTTTTACTTAATTTTATTGGTTTTTCGTTTTTACCAACAATATTATTAACTGAATTTATTGAAGGTAAACTATATGAGTTTGTTTTTAAAATTGGGGCAAAGTTACTTTTTATTGTACCATCACTATTAAATGGTGAATATCTAGGAGTAAATGCGGCTGCCGTATTAAATGGTGGAATTGATATTGTACTTACGCTAGGTACTGCAAATTTACCAGTTATACCTCCTACTGATTTTAAACCATCAAATTTCATAGTAGCCGCAGCAAATTCTTTTGATATTCCAGGCCCAGCTATACCTAAACTATTAACTTGGGTGCCGGTTGTTTTAGCTGCACCAGTAGCAGATAGGAATGAACTAACTTTTGCAGTAATTCTGGTGTCAACACCACCTAATACTCCTTTGGAATCAATATTAGATGCATTTACAACACTAGCCACAGTTGTTGGAACTACATCATTTTTAGCTAAATCGGTGCTAGGATTTTTTGGTTCATCTCCACCCTTTAATAGTACTTTTTTGTATGGTTTAATTCCATATAAAGTTACCGCAGTACCAACTGTATTTGTAGTTGATTTATTTTCAATAAATTTAATAGTTACGGAAACATCTACAACTCTAGGTAATTTATAGTTTTTTAAATCCGAATCTTTACTTCCATCTGCTTCCAAACCAATTTCCCAAGGTACATTATCATCAATTGTATATGATAAACTCTCTATAAAACCAGTTTTACCAACATACATATTACCTAACGTTATTTTAATAATTGGTGCAATTACACCAACTGATTGATAACCTTGTGGGTACGCTAATGATGTTAAAAAATCTAATTTATTCCAAGCAGCCATATGTTCTTGTGCATTCAAAGAATAAACTTTAAAATTAAATTGAACACTTCTTTCAATACCTGTATATGTGTAATAACTAAACGGAGAACCCATAAATTTATTACCATCCCAAGATGGAGTGGTTGTTTCGGATAATCCACTCAATGTTGCTCTAAATTGAACTGTTTTGTTTTGAGCTACCGAATAAAATTTTAATGGTATAAAATCATAATCATCTAATGAATCATTATTTGCACCTTTACCATTTTGACCAGAATATTCTAATGTATTGTTTATTAAATCACCAGTATCGGCTAAATCCTTACCATACCCAAAACCCATCCTACGAGTAACAGCCATTGAAACTCTTTCTTCATTTTTTAATTTAGAATATTTCTTTGTTTCATCTCTTTGTGGACCAGTAGTTGCATATGCAGGATTTTTTTCATTATACAAAGCCATTATCTTTGAAGATAAATCGTTTCTTAACTTAATATCATCTGCGCTTGGGTCAACCATTTCCGATTTTTTTACCGGTGTTCCATCATCTTTTTGTGGAATCTTTTCTAATGGTGTTCTTGCTAATATTTGTTGCCCTTCTTTTCTACCAGCAGTTAAACTACTTAACATACTACCTCTTACGGAATTAATTCTATCCGTTATTGACGCAAATGGTTGATTTGCAGTATTTAATGGTGCAGTTTCTTTTGGTGGTTGTGGTAATCTACTACCTGCTTTTAATTTATCAGTAGAACTTCCACTTTTATCAGCCGCCTTTTGATTTGTATCTCTTTGAACTAATAATGATGATAAATCGTGTCTAGTTAAAGCATCTCCAGATTTAGCATCTACTGTCTTTGAATATGGTGCAACACTATCATATTGAATTTGAGTTGCGGATTTTGCAGCATATACTTTTTGGTCTGGTAATCCACTTCCAAATAATTTCTTTTTTACTTCGTTTTTAAGTAAATCTATCCCACCACCAATAATAGCATTTCCAATTTGAGATGGCGTACCGGTTGCGTTATTTGCTAAAAATTTACCAACTAAATTACCAGCACTATCTCCTTTAATTTTAGCCAAAGTAATCATTGTATCCGATTCTTTGCCTGCTAAAAACTCACTATCTTGCACTATTCGTGTTGGGATTAACTCATATGGTAGTTTAATACCTATTTTTGATGCTAATTCTAATCCTTTTAATTTTACTTTAGATATTAACCCACCAACAATACCACTACCACCCTCTGCGCCAGTGCCACTTTTCATAACATCTTTCATTGTGGTAGTTTGAGTATTGATACGGATTATATCAGTACCATAAATGACAGGTTCGGAAAGTAATCTTAAAGGTCTTAAACCAGTTGTTTCTTGCTCAATAAAAGTTTCTCCATTTCGTATAGATAAATTACCTTTTCTTAATTTATTTACACCAGCAAAAGCTGTTTTATTTAAAGCACCATTTGATGATGATATATTAATATCTTTACTATTACGGATATCATATTGTTTTTCACCAGTTTGACCGCTGGTTAATTTTTGGTTCTTAAAAAGTTCTAATATCGATTTACCCATTATTTTTTATGATACGCGTTTGTGCTTGTACTAGCTACTACTCTTGAAACTCCGGCGGTTACTTTTTTACCATCCATATTTACACCAATCTTACCTGATGCCATATCTTCTCTCAAACCTTTTATTTCTGCAATTAATTCATCCATTTTAGCATCTTCGCCACCACCAATTGCACCACCTACTGCTGCACCCATTCCACCAAAGAAACTTAATGCTGCTAATGCAGGTAAAGCCATCATACCAGTAACTGCTATGGCTGCTAATGCAACTGATAATGCCATCAATGCACCTGCTAATCCTAATATTGGTAAGAAATCTATGGCTGCTATGGCTGCTATATTATCAAGTATCATAGGTAACGAACCACTAATCGATGCAAATCCAGCACCAGTTGATTGTAAACCAAGTCCTAATACCATTAATGCACCTCCCATTGCAATTAGAGCAATAATACCTGCACCAAATACAGCTGCTCCTACTCCTGTCATCATTGCTGCGCCTAATATAGCAATTGCAGCACTAAATCCAATTAGAGCAAGACCGGCAGCTGCTACACTACCCCAATCTACACTACTAAACATTTGCATTGCATACGCGAATGGTATCAATGCAACACCTAATATTGCAATTGCAAGTGCTCCGGTTATCATATCACCAGATACTTTTGATAATATAAATGCAATACCAACCAATCCTAACAATCCAACCAATCCCTTTGCAACACTTTCCCACTCAACACTTCCAAACTCTTGGAATGCTTTTGCTGCTATGTATAATGCCCCTGCTAATATTACTAAAGCCAATGCACCTTTAATTAAATTGTTTGCATTCATTCTACTAACTTTATCAGCAGAATCCAATGAACCTCCTTTTCCTCCTTTTGTATTTGATTTTACTTTATCAGTTATTGATTTTGGACCTACAGTAGGAGCTGCTGCTGCTGCTCCTCCATTTAAAAATTTACCAATTAATGGAAGTTTACCTAATAAACCCCTAACATCAAATCCCATTTGAGCAAAACTACCGGCAATTTGTGCACCACCGATAACCATACTACCCATAGTTTTTAACATACTACCTAATGGACCAGTTGCAATGGCAGTAAGAGTTTCTTTCATTGTTTCAAATGTTGAAAGTTGAATACTTCCATCATCATTTAATTTATCAGAATTAGCTGCCATTTTTTGGAATTCCTCTACTGATAAACCTAATAATTGTGCCGCCGAACGCTTTTGGAATATATCCATTTTATTAAATGCATCAATTCCACCTAAAGTTCTTAATGTTTCTTTTACAGCACCACCAATACTTCCCTCATATGCTAATGCTCTAGCTCTATCTAAATTGATATTTTTACCTAACATTGCACCCAATTCCAACTCTTTTGTTATGGATGATTCAAAATCCAACAATGAATCCGTTACTTTGGTCATTGCACCCATACTAACACCTAATTTGGCTGCTGCTACCGATGCTTCTAATAAGTTCATTCCACCATCTTTGCCATATTCGGCAAATGCTTCAGTACTAGAAGCAGCATCTTTCATCAACTGGTCAACTGGTATCCCATTTGCCTTTGCCATGTCCTTTGCCGTTGCCGCCATATTAAATGCAGTTTCGGTTGAGTTACCATTTAATCTTGAAAAACTACCAAGTAATTTAGCGGTTTCTTGTCCACTAATACCCATATTGGTAGCCATTAAATTAGTATTTAATTGAGTTTGGAGTGATATATCTTGCATTCCACCCATTTCTGCTGATAAACTTTTTAAGGTATCAGTAGCATCTTTGAATATAAAACTCAATCCCAATGCAGATAATTGCGCAGAATCGGAATAACCACCGAAAGAACGCATATTTTCACCAAGTTTATCAACTGCATATCCTGCCGCAATCATTGCTGCACCCAATTTACCACCGGTAGTAGATAATAACAATTCAGCAGTTTCTAATACCATTGCAACCGAATCTTGCATTGTTTCATATACTGCTACTTGTTTTTCTAAAAAGCTCTTTTGCTTTTCTGTTAAATTAGCTAATTGTTCAGCATGAATAGTTTGCCTTTTCATATTAGCAACAATATGTGAGTGGATTCCACGTTGTGGTCCTAATAAACTATATTGTTCTTGTAATTGTTTTGATAAAACACCTTTTTGAACAATATCTTCCCTAGATAATTGAGCTAAACTTTGATTTAATTCAGCTATTTTTGATAATACAAGAACATCATCTTCACGCATATTAGCTGCTTGAGATTGTTTAATAACTCGTTGATGTTCCATGTCACCCAACGTTCCATAAATACCTTTTAATGCCCTTGCAGATTTTTCTTGTTGACTAAGCGAATCATATATTTGTTTATTTTTATCAAATAAAGAATTCAACTGCTCATTACTTTGTTTTAATATTGTAACTTGGTCTTTATATTCCTTTGTATTTTGAATAGTTTTACGCGTGAGTGCATCTGCGCCGGTGAGCAGTCTATCCATCTCTGCTCTTGCCTTTGCCATCTCCTGACGATATTTTAATACCTCTTCCGGGTCTACTGGGTTTATTGCAGCCATAAAACGTTATTCAAAATATTATTAAAAATTAAGATTCGTAATCTTTTATCATTTGTTCCAATTCTTTGGATAATTTTTGTATTGAATCCATTTTATCTTTAATTGGCATAGGTAATGTTTTTGATTTTTTAGCATTTGCTAATGCATGATTTATAGCGTTTGCTTTTAAACCATCAAAAAATGCATCAGTAAACTTTCTTGCACTACCAAATAAACCTTCATTAACGGGTTTTTTACTATTTTTTGACATAATTTATACGTGTTTATATAGTA
>Ga0247723_1001168_pt1 | contig 15883 bp, 22 predicted proteins | sample MSEWelMarce5H_FC_FD_189079 | JGI IMG/M metagenome (GOLD analysis project Ga0247723, IMG submission 189079) | Subsurface sediment microbial communities from gas well in West Virginia, United States - MSEEL Well Study Marcellus 5H_FC | ecosystem: Environmental > Terrestrial > Deep subsurface >...
CCAATATACACTAATCTTTTCATTTCATTTTTTGTATTTCCATTCATATCCTAGATATTTTGTTTGTTTTTTGATTGATTTTTTAATTAAATTACGGGGTAATTGTTTATTCCTAGATAAATTATTCTCAATTACATATTTTTCAGCTTCTAATTCATTGTAAAATACATTTACTAATACTCCATTTTGATATTGTTCTATGGGGTAATATTTCGGCACTAAAGGTATGAATTCATCTTTGAATCTCCAAATAAAACCCCAACAGCTTATCATACGACCCAAACAACAATCTTTAATTTGCGATGGTATGTTTTGCCCAATCGCTCGAGGTTCTATAGAGCGTATATAGTCGGATGCTTCCCCTTTGCTTTTCCATTCACGAATGTAAACCCCATTTAAATCATATTGCAATACCCGTTTGGATGATTCACGTTTAGCTTGTTTTAAATTATCTATATGTTCATCAGTAAACGGCCCTAAATGAGAACCCTTCATATTTGCACTCATTTTGCTTCGAATGTCTGGGGTGTAATATTGGGAGTGGTCTCGGCGTTTTAAAGTATCGCTGATTTTTTGGTTACGTTCAGGGGTAATGATTTTGTTGATAACATCTTCAGTATATAGCATACTGTGTGATTTCTTCTGATTTTCGTCCCATGATGTTGAACCGCCACCTCCACTATTTTTGTTTTCCAATGTAAAACCCCAACATTTGAATTGGTATATCCAATATGACTCCCAAAATCGCCACTCGTTTTGGGATACCTCGTCTATTACTACCAGGGATATGTTTTCGCCTTTATCTATTTTATGTTTGTTTAATCTCCGTCTAACATCAATTGCTTTCCCAACATAAAATGGTACGTTGTTTTTGTGTAAATAATATATGTAAATCATAGTGTTTTATTATACATATACCAAATTCCCGTCTAGTCAACATCCTCCTACAATTACTATTCGTTTATCCATGTTGGTTGATTGTTTAGTTTGTTCCATTTCAATTGTTTTACTTTAACTTTATCTTGTATATAAAATGTACGATATGCTTGTACAGTGTCTTGTTGTTTGAAATTATCTGGCATGCATTGTGGTGGTGCAATAAATCCAGCATCTGGTATCTGTGGTTCATTGTCACGTAGCCATTCTAGCACATCTTGTGTTTTGTGGCGTTTACCATAACGTTTTTTAAATTCAGCGCATATTTCTAAACCATGACGGATAGTCCATCTATAATGGTGTATAGAGGCTCGTACCCATTTTGTTGAAGGGTGATTAGTATGCGATTTTTTGTATGGCGCACTCGAGCCATTTTCCCAGTGAGCGACACTACACATTTGTGCGCTTTCGATTTGCATTTTGCGGATGTGGTCATCTGCGAGCTGTTGCGCTGCTTTTTTTGGATCATTGTCAATGTAAAATATGTTCATAACTTTTATTTGTGCTAAATGTACGTAAAATAAAGAGTGGCTCCAAACACTTTCGTGTAAGGAGCCACAACTTCCATTATATATGATGAACCTCAAATGAGGCGAATACGCCGTGAATGTATTCTGAATGTTACGCGCTTGGTGATGTTTTGCCTCGCCAGTCACCCCTACTTGGTACTTCCATGCCGCGTGGGTCATCCTGGAATGTTGATTTAGATAATGGTGATGGTTTTACTATATCTGCTGCTCTGTTGATTGCAGCTGATAGGTTTTGTAATGTGTCAATGTCTAGTGAATCTAGTGATGATAATATATTGTTGGTTACGTTTTTGATACCACGTTTCATGGTTACCATGTCGCGTTCAACGTTTTCGTTTAACGTTTTTTTGATTTCGTCTTTGATGATGTTGCGTAAATCAGATTTGTTCATGTTTGTGTATTTTTAGTTTTAACGTACCATCACCTTTAATTAGCCTATGATACATATGTTTTGGTATAAATATATGTTCTTTCAGTGAGGTAGGCAAGCTATTGTCTAACTGGATTTGCCAGTTTGTGTCTTCTAGTATTTCGATAGTACGAGATTCATTATCCATATGCCACATCAATTCAACTGGGTCTATATTTTCGTTGAATTCACGAATGATATAAGTATCGGTTGTTTCTATGTCGGTGTATGGTTTGCTCATTTTCGTTCATCTACCCACCAAATGCAAACGTATTCTGTTGGTTCGGTTGGTATTTCACCGTTTCCATGCCAATCAATGTAGTATTGACCTTCGCACAATTGTGTTTTCTCGTTCCACTTAGCGCAATTAGCGCACATAGCACCTCCGTTTGGAATGGATTTTGCTGGTTGGAAACCGTCTGGGAATTGTAGGTTGGTGGTTTCCTCGTTTAATCTGTTTATTTCCTTACCAGCGGCTACAGCCGATTTATATGCTTTGCTACCTTTACGTGCGGGTTTTTCTCCGCGTTCACGTTTAGCGTGAATGTTTGCCCATAAACCAGGTCGGTTTTTGAGTGCTTCTTGTATAAGTTGTTGTAGTCTATCCATCACCAAAATCCGCTAAAATTATTTGAACCACCCAATGATTTCCAGTAGCGACCAATTCTACATGACCAGTATGAAGGTTTTGTGCGGTCAGTTTTTTGTGCACACTTATGACGTGCTGCGAAAGCACGCCTAGCTTTAGGATCATTGATTTTTGTACGTAACCCACCAGCATCACCAAATGACACCTTTTTAACGCGTTTGGTTTTTGGGTCGCGAACGTACACGTAGTATTTCTTGCCACCTGAACCACCGCGTTTTGGTTTTCCAATTGGTGGGTCTTTTTTGTCTGCCTCGTTGATGTTTTCTATTTGGTGCACTTCAATTGTTCTAGCATCGTCATCGTAGTCCATCTCGTATTGAGATGTGTCTAACCCATTATATATCAATGCACGAAACAAACGGTAACGAGCCATGCTCAACGCTTGTAAATTAAATGAACCATATTTTGGTAATATTACTTTAACCAATATCATACCAAACGTGTTCATTACTTTCTCGTCTTCGTATTTGCGTGGTATATCGTCTGTTGTCCATTCTTGAGTGGATGGGTTAAACCATAACAGTTTAACGCTATTTCCCAACAAAAATAACAATTTACGTTTGATACCGTGTCTATCAGTGAATATAAATTCGTTTCCTACCTCGTTTGATTTAACATCGTCCAGTTTGTATGAATTGTCTATATTTACTGATTCATATATTTTACCATACACCTGGATATCTTCTAATATTGGTTGGTATGGATTTTCATATACCATAGGCATGTCTAATGGTACTCGGTTACCTTCAAATATACCGTATTCGCCTAAATTGGTTTCGGTAAGTATTTCTTTGTCTAAATCGTTTACGTGTATTGCTTCACGAGCATACAAGTAGCGAGCTTCTGCCCATAAATCGAGGAAAGCAGTTGAGCCATAACGGAATGTGTTTTCCGTAAGTGGCAACTTATTTTCCACGTGATATCGCAGATTTTCCGTCATTATTATTGGCGCACCTAATGATTCGTTTATCACTACACCCGGATTACCAACATTATCGCAATCGTGGCAACCACAATTACACTTGTCTTGTTTGGGTGGGGTGGATAGTACCTCGTGTATAAGTCGTTTTAGTCTGTTCATCATTTTAGTTCATTGAAATCTATTTCAGCACTAGAACCTTTGAGTGAATCCCCATCATATAGTAATCCTTTACTAAATGACCTGAATTCTATACCATATGCTTGTCCTATGTGGTTGGAAAATGCGAATACTGGTTCATCGAATGTTTCTTTTACGTCGTCAACGTCTGTATAAATTAAATAGCAATTTAAAGTTAATACACCATTTTCAAATGTATAGTCACTATATCCATTTTCGAATGTTTCTTTGACTACAATTGTTTTGGGTTCATCCTTGCCAAATATTACTTGATCTAATACATCCTCTGGGGTATTGGTGATTATAACTTTGGATAAAACTTGGTTTTTGATTGGGTTGTATAGTTTGTATTTTCCTTTACGCTCTAGTGGGTATAGTACTACATTTTCAAATTTACCTACTTCATCATCTGAACCAATGATCCCAACGTTGTTGATGAATGATTTAAATATGTCTACGCCTCCAACAGGTCGTGTTTTGGAACTTTCCCATCGAATTGCATTGCGTTTTTTCAATGATATATTCGCCACTACTCGCCCTGATGGGTTGATGAATTGAGTGTCAGCTTTTGCAAATTCTGTGGCACCTACAGCAGATGCATCTTCTGCTTTGGATACATTTGATATTTTGATATTTTTGGATGAACTTTTAAGTATTACTGTTATTGGTCCACCATTTTCAGATACACTATTGTTAATTAAATCATTGAATGATGATTCATTTACTTTACCTGCTGATTGGGTACCTTGGCCAGCTAATGGTTTAAGGATAATTTCCACACCTTCGGGTGAGCGAACACCACCTTGGGATGAACCTTTAATATCGGGATCCATTTCAAACCCCATATCAACTAATTTTCTAGTTATTGATGGTCGAGATTCACTAGTTAATATGATTATACGGTTTGAACTATCGGATAATATATTTTCTTTTGGTATGTTTAATTGTTGTGATATGGATAATGCTACCTCTTGTGCTTTGGGTGATAATTTTTCAAATGGACCCTTAGCCTCATCTAAATCAATACCCATCTTACTCAATTCACCCTCCAATATTAAAACGTCCCCAGGATTGCTCATGTCTGGGTATCCTTTTGGGAATTTATATGATATGCTATGTAAAAATTGTTCAATAACGTCCATTATACTTCAGGTGTTTCTGGTGTTTCTGGTTCTGCTGGGGTTTCTTTTGCTGGTTTTTCCTCTGGGAAATCAGTGAAGCCATCGTTTTCCTCGGATGCTTCCTCTTTTGAACCATATCGTAATATACGAGATATAGCTTCTGCTGCTCGTTCCTCCTCTGGTAGGTTCAACAGGTAGTATTTTTTTCCCTCTATTTGGGCAATCCAACTACGTTTACCGTACAACAAATAAAATTCTTGGTCGTTTTTTAAGTTGATACGAAATGTAGTAGGGCGTGGTGCTACCCAATCAATAGATGCCAAGAAATTAGAGAATTCTGGTGTCATCAAATCCACCAACACGTGTTTAAGTTCTGGGAATTTGGTTAGCTCATCGTATTCGATTGCCTCTAATGGAGTAACGGTTCTGGCTTGGTATACTTGTTTAGCCAAAGTACGAATGCGTGATTTTAGTTCGTCTGCAGTCATTACATTCGATTTTTAATGCGGTTAAATATACGTTCAGCTAATGGGGAAGACATAGTTTGTTTGTCTTGTTCTGTCTCTCCTTTCATGTAATTATACACTGATGCTATATAGTCTTGTGCTTTGGTGATTTTTGATTGTACCCAAGCATCTAATTGTTCGTTGTCTTGTATCATGTATTCGAGGTTTTGTGCGTCTCGAATTAGTGATTGTAGCTGTGTTTTAGCCATGCTACTTTCGTCGTCTGATTGTTGCCAGTCGTCTTCACTCAATGCCATTCGCTCATCCATGTATGCTGTTGAGTCGATTGGGGTTGATAATGCTGTACGCACCATTTCGCGTAGCTTTTCTTCGTTTTGGGTAGTTTTGTTTTCCATTTCTTGTTTGGCTTTTGCTATGGCACGACCATATGCTACTTTTTCTGCTTCAGCACCATAACGTTTGAATAAAACATCGCGTTTATCCGCAATCATGGATTTGAATATAGCTTTGGCTTTGTTGGATACTTCAGGGGATAAACCTTCGGTTAATGATTCGTTGGTTTCAACAGCGTATAACGCACGTAAATGCGCTTTTGCTTTCTCGACAGAATCAGAAGTCCCAACGGACTCTAATTTTCCGTTGGGTAACTTTTTGTATACAGTTTTTCCGATTCGTTTGTAGGGCATACTATTGTTCTTTTTCTTTTAACTCAACCAATGCTTGTTGTTTGTATTGGTATGCTAATTTTTTGATAGTGTTTGCATGACTGCGTGCTCTATCTTGAGCGGCTCTAAAACGTGAGCCATGGTCTTTTTGTAACTTTTCTACAGCTTCCATTAACGCTGCGAAGATTTCTTCTGTGTTCATAGATTTTATTGTTGTGTGATTATTTACGTTTAGTCAACTATTGATTGGTCAATAGCGAATTTTAATGTGTTTAGTACTTGCGTAACTAGTTTCTCGTTTCCAGATGCTTTTGCATTGTCCAATGCTTTCATCAAATGGTCGATCATTTCTTTTGAATCACCAGTTGCACCAGCAGCAGCCATGTTTAATTCGTCTTCTGGAGTAGCAGGTTCTGCGTCTAATTCCATGTCGATTTCTGCATCTTCTGCAGGCATATCTTCTACGTCTTCTTCTTTTTTCTTTGCTTCCTCGATAGTAGTTTCTTCTAGTGCTAACTCAGCCAATACCATCTCGCGAATTTTAGCACGTAATGTGTTTTCAGTTAATGGTTCAGTGGTTGTTGCTTTAGGTGTTTCTGTAGTTTCAGCTGTTGTGTTTTCCGTGTTTTCGTTTAATTTGCGGAAAATAGGGTTCATGTTTTCAATGGCTTTACTTTCCACTAAAAATTTACGTAAATCAAAATTATCGTTCATTGTGTATGTTTTAGTATAAATATTATATGTTTTTGTCTACGTTACTAGATTGCAATATATCCAGTATATTCTTGACACCACCCATAACAGCATCTGAATCAAATGTGAGTTCATCTTGTGGGATATTCTCCAAATCCATAAGTATAGAATCAAGACGGGCGTATATCTTTTCCTTAAGTGATAGCTCAACTGGTGACTCGTTTATGTATTGCTTGCGGAACCAGTTGGTGATGTTGAATTGTTGCATGTTGGTTTTTTTAGGTTGGTTAAGTAATCGATACCCTCTTGTAATGCTTGGTTAGCGCGTGATTTGTCCACACCACCTACCCAGTTCTGGATATCTCCATTTTCGGTGATATAGTTGTTGTTTGATTCGTTTAGTGCATCCTCCATGAACTGTTTGTATTCTTCGATTTGGTGGTCGATTTCCTTATTGTATATATCGTTCATATACGATTCCCACTTGCCATCCAATTTTAGTTGTGTTTCGAATGATGTACGGCAATCCAAACATTCCCCATATGCTTTGTAGTAATGTGGGTCCAATTGTTTGTCCATCACTTGTTTACATGCTGGGCAAAACAATGGTACTGCTACTTTTTTGAATTTGTCCAGTTTGGTAATATTTTCACGTATACCATCGCGTATGGTCCATGTTTTGCCATTTTCTGTCCACACATCTCCCTCCACGTGGTCTTCTGTATGTTTAGTATAACCTACACCGTGGGTAACACGGTCACCCGATTTACCTTTTACTAGGTTACGGATACGCTGTATGTCGCGCTCCGCGAATTGTTTTTTTAGTACTGACATTATAGTCCGAGTTGTTTGAGTTGTTTGATTGTGTCTGGTGCTGATGTATGGTGAATGCCTATACCTCCACGAGCAATCCATGCATCGATAGTGTCTTTTCTATCGTCGATAAGTATACGGTTTTTGCGGGAATATTCTGGTTTGAATGCTGAGTAGGCAAAGTATACTTTCTTTACATTGTCTAGGTTATTTGCTACCCACACGCGTTTCCCTTCTTTTGATTCTGGATTGTAAGTGGGTGCGGTAAGTATGAATGGGGTATATTTTTTGATATAGTCCCATAACTGTTTGCCACCCGGGTTCCATGGCAATTCCGCCCAGTACTTGAATTCGGATGTGTTTTTGTCCTTTAATGAGCGATTGAATGTGCTCCAGAATTCTGTTTTGTTTTGAACGTCGGCGTGGTTGGTTGTTTTACCAGTTAACGCGTGGTAACCTTCGTCAAATCCTACTAACACACCATCAAGGTCGCAGTAGATGATATACTTTGGTAAAGTATCTTCTTGTATAAGTTTGTATAAGTCTAATAATGTTGGCATAACCTTAAATATACTAATTTATTGTGCGGCAGACAAGAATTTTTTCAATTGGCCACGATTGTTTTGCATCCAATTAACCCATATTTGCCTTACTATAGGCCAATCAGTGTCTGGGTTGTCGAAGTGTAATTGGTTTTCCTGGAACCATTCCTCCATGGCTACCTCGATAGGCATGTTTTTTGTTTTGGCGCGTTTGATGAGTCCCTTTACGAATGCGGGTATTTCCTCGTCTGAGGTGAGGTACTCGATTTCGCTATGGTATTTTTTTGATGGCGTATACATGTCATCGAAATTCTGCTGCCCTACATGCTCCATCTCATGGGTAACGGTTTCTTTAATTTCAGCTACCATATCATTATATGCTTGCGGGAACGCATTCGGTTTGTATTCTATGGCAATGTTCATTGTGTCCATATCGGCATTTGCTGATATGGAGTATGGCCATTGTAGTGTGGGTACTTGCTTAAATCGTGCGGTTAAATCGAATTCTGCATAGTCACCACCACGTTCCATACGGTATGTTCTTTTGAATGTTTTACCGCGCTTAAATGCGTTTACTACATCACGAGATACGTGTAGTATAGTTGAATCAAATTTGCTCTCGTTTAGTGGTTCAACTTGGTTGGTAATTGTATCTGTCCAATTACGGAATAACATATTTCCTAACTCATACGCTTCACGCTCAATTGTATCCAAATGATCGTCCTCGTTTGTGTTTGTGGTTTGAATATTACCCAATACACCTTCCATATTTTGCATGTGGTGGATTAGTTCGTGTGCATACGAGCGAGCCACATCTTTTGGGTGTCTGTTTAATGTGTACAACACAATTGTTTTGGTTGCTGGGTTATAGTAGCCTGTTTTGCCAAAGAAATTATCTGCATTATCCACATCATCACATACAAATTCCACTATAGGTAGCGGCATTATGTTGTACCCGTTTTCAATGGCAAATAGATTGATTGAATCAATATGTGGGGTTAAATCGGATTGGATGTTTTCCTGTATAGGTTCAGGGTTTAAGTTGCGATTCAATATGTTTACTACCTGCTGTTTTTCTTGCTCGTTTAATACATCTGGTAGATATTGCTTGAATATAGTGTAGTCTCTGTTTAGTAGGGCTTGGCGTGCTTTGGTACCACTAACATCCGGATCACCCTTAAGTACAATGGTTTTGAAATTGGTGTATTTTTTGGCCAATGAATCGAATCGCTTTAAATCGCTTTGGTCTGCCTCTGAGCGTATACCAACTACAGGGTAGTACATATTCTGTGGGTTGTCTCCAATTATTTTATGTATGTCTATAATGGGTGAATTAGCTTCAGCTATTTGTACAGTAACGTTTGATGGTAAATGTTTTTGATATATGTTCCATATCTCCAATGATTGCTGTGCTGTAATACCATCGCGTGTTTTATGTCCAATCAATACTACAACATCGTCTATGTTTGGGTTGTTTGCTATCTCGTTTACTATATAGTAGTGACCCGAGGTAACAGGTTTAAAACCACCAGGTATAAGTGCTATGTTGCGAGATGGTGTTTCGAGGAATGGTTGTACTATTGATTCGACTAATTGTTTCATGCTAAAAATGATTGTATTTTTTGTTTAGCGGTAGCTAATGTATCAAATTGTGGTAGTTTATCTACCATCTGTTCTATATCACGGTTTAATTGTGCTTTGTCCGCATCGGATTTTGCTTGTTCCTCCGGTGTTTTTGGTTTACCAGTTGCTGTTTGGTCGCGTAGGTATGGCTCAATTAGTGTGGTAGAAAACGATGGATTAACGTCTTTCGGGTTGTTGTTCACAATGGTAAAGTTATCGCTAAATTCACGCTCGTATGTGTCAATATTGCGGTATACATCACGCCATGTTCTCAATACAATTCCAGGCATCAAGCTACGGTCGCGTTTTGAATTTTGTTCAAGTGATACCAATGGTGAAACATATACCATTAACATAAATGTGGTGTATCCCAGTGCCTCGAGTTCCTGTTTTTTCTTAAGTATTGGGTTGGAAGCAGCACCAGTACCATCGATAACGATGTTTTGTGCGTTAGACATAGCCTGAGCTAGTTTGTCTTGTGTTACTTTACGTGCCTGTGCTTGTAGTTTAGCGGCTTGGGATAACTGGTCTGGAGTAAAGTCTTTTTGTTTTAGTCCAATACCACTCGCTTTGAGCATCTCCTCGTATGTGTCATCTGAATTAATTACAACCAGATTAGATGGGATAAGTTGTTGGGTCATGTATGACTTACCAGAACCAGCCGCCCCCGCTAAAAATATAGCTTTGGGGGTGGATACAACTTCGTTTAATAATTGCAATAAACTAATCATGGTTATACATATTACAGTTTACGTTTAACTGTGGTTCTAAATTCAGTGAATACCGGTGAATGTGTAGGGTTTTCTAGATCAAATAAACGTTTCACGCTTTTGAATATGTCTATATTTTCCTCGTACGTTCTAGCGGATTCCACTACTTCCCACCCTTTGCCGCTCATCTTGTCTTTGTTTAATTTACGTTTGGTTGATTTTAACCACAATATACCACATCTGTCTATGGTTTTGCCGAAACATTCCTCGTAGCATTTGCGGTATACCGCTGTTTGTAAATCGTATGTTGTGTGTAAATGGTTTGATGTTTTTAAATCCAATACCCACCTTACACCATCAATTTCCACTACTAAATCGCATGTACCCGCTACTTTCAATTCGTCTGAAAATAAATGTACTTCTGTTTCGATTAATGTGGGGTTATATGTTTCCCAAAATTCTACAAAACGTAGGAACATTTGCCATACATCTGGGTTATATAGTGGCTGTCCTGCTGGTGATAGGAAATGGATTTCTTCACCGTGGAGGTATGTCTCTGCTAGTTCGTGTACTTGGGTACCTTCCTCTGCTGCTTTTTTCACTATATATTCCGATGCAAAACCAACTTGTTTTAGCCACTTTTCAAAGTGTGGCCCCTTTGGATATGAGTTCAACACATAAGTGATGGATGGATAATATGCACTGTTTCTGCGATAGTAACGCGAATCGGGAAGGGTGATTTGTTGGGCATCATCCGATATCTCCAATATGCGATTGTACGAACGTTTGATTTTACTCATATAAGTTGTAATTTGTACTCCATGAGTTGATATTGCGTTAATGGAGTAACGGTTTGTATTAGTTTGGTAAATTTGGTGAAACCCATGTCTGCCGGATCCTTTCCATCCATTTTGACTAGGTATACCTCTTTACCTACATCCAGCAACTGCTGGCAAAATTCGATTGCTTTCTTCATTGCATCGTTGTCTAATGCAATGTATATTTTGTGTACTTTTGATTCTACTAGTTTTTTCATCAATGATGGCACTATATTTTTTCCCATCAATGGTACAGCGTTGCGTTTTATTGCAATCGCATCAAATGGCCCCTCACATAATATAATGGGTAAATCCCAGTTGATGAATAACTCGAATGCAATTATATCGCGTGATACATCTGGGTTGCGGTATTTTGTATATGGGTTGGGTTCAAATGAACGTGCGGTGAAATAGTTTAATATACCATCTGAATTATATGATGGTATGATGGTCATATTGTTGTATAATCCACCATCACAATAGCCTATGTTGTATTTGAGTATGTCCTCGAGTGATAAGCCACGGTTGAGTAAATAGGTTAATGCGTGTTTGGCTACTATGTCTTTGTTGTTTTTGAATGTTTTGTATTCTTTTGGTAGCTCTAATATGGTTGATGCTGCGTGAGGAGTGGAAGTATCTGTGGTTAACTTAACGTACTTGTTTAGTTCCGCCAATTTGTCCGACGGTACATCTATTCGTTTAAATAACGAGCGTAGTGTGCGGCCTTTCTCACCACATACCCAACATGCCCACCTGTTTTCTCCCTTTTCGTTTTCCACGAAATTGACTTCTAACTTCAACTTTGCGTGGTGGCAAAATGGACAATGGTATGCTACGTTGCCGCGTGAAGTTCGTTTACCAGAACCCAGTATTGAGTTTACAACATTAATTAATAGCTCGTTTGTCATAACCGTTAATATACAAAATATATATGGTTATGCCAAGTCTTTTGCGTAAAACTTACCCAATATTGAACTGTTCATCCACTCATCCGATTCCAGCACACCATGTATGAATTGGTACTTACACTCGTAGTACGTGAGTTGTTTTTTGCTGGTTACGAAATGGATGATTTCGCGGGTAAATTCGTCGTGTTGTTTGTTTTTGATTGCTTGTTTGATGAAATCCTCTGAGCCATAGTATGTTTTCCAATCGGATTCTTTTGTTACCTGTTTGGTGGTTTTGGCTCTACCACGGGTTACGGGCTGCTCGGCTAATTCCTTTTTCCCAAGTTTCTTGTTGGTTGTGTGATATAGCGATTTCTTACCCAAATAACGTTTACCTGTTGGTATATGGGTGGTGATGTAAATGAAACCAAATGCATCTTGAGGTATGTCCTCAATTGTGTTGATGGGGGAGTTGTTATATAACCACATTTTGAATGTATTGTTTATCAATACATATCCAGGTTAATTAGAATGTGTGTGTCTGTTACGGTTGAAATGGGTAATGGCTGTGCTAGTTTACCAATAGCGATAAGTTCCTTTGCGTTGTTGTATAGACCAACTGTGGTAACGTATGGAGAAAAATATGAATCGGTTACGAAATCAACCATTTGTCCGCTGTTTGTACTACCCGAAATGAGTGTGGGGTTTTGGGAGAAATTGAATTCGTTTTGGCGTATGGTACATTTGTATTGTGTCTCGTATAAGGTGACAGTGGATTCAAATGAACATGTAATGTTTGACCCAGTGATGAATTCTGTGATGAAATTATAATCTACAGCACCATATGTTGTGTTACCGTAGGTTACAAAGCCATACCCAGTTGTTCCTTCTGTACCTTTGTTGGTTAATATAACCATACCATGTTCATATATGACATCGCCTACTTTTAAGCCATTGTATAGTACATTACCATTGCCATCGTCCTGTAATATCACGTTGGCTTGTTGTAATCGTAATGTGGTTGGTTTAATATATTCGCCAAATAAATTGGATGGAATGGAAATTACCCCAATGGCCTCGTTTGAGCCTGTTGGAAAGTACCGTGATGGTGGTAATGTAGTGGATAGATAATTGTCGTAGTTTGGTGTGTACGCTTCTCCTGTTATTGTACCATCTAAGTTGATTGATGCTGTTGCTACAGGGGATCCATTCTCATCCAATATATAGTTTGAATAGTATAGTTCTTTTATCGAGTGGTATACTAGTATCTGGTCTTGTGTTGTAACGTAACCAGTGGGGTATTCTCCCGATACCCAAAATGATTGAGTGATATTTTTACCTATATAGCGGTCTATCTGGGTTGAGGCAAGTTCAGTATCTCCACTGAAAGTAAATTGTTTGTTTACTTCAAATGGAGATACAATAACGTCCTCGGTTGTAAATGGTTTAAATACACTCATGTATTATATAGGATCAAAAATCTAACTTGATTCGCATCAAACTTTCCTTCGTGAAGTCTTTCAATAACGGACGAGATAATTTTGCTACTGCTAATAACTCGTTTGTGTCGTTGTATAAACCAACAGTGGTAATATATGTTTGTGGGCTGTTGATGAAATTATCGTAAATCACCTCACCAGTTGAACCTGATATAAATGATGGGTTCTCTGAGTAATTGAATTCACTATTACGTGCTCTAACGAATACGTAATCTGATGTGATTGTTTCCTCAGCGTTTAACTGGAATGAACATATTGGGGCAGCACCAGAACCAGATATTGCGTTAAATAATCTACGTTCATTTAACCCAGGTGCATTATATGATCGGGATGGGAATAATCCAATTGATTGGCTTATAGCATATGGGTTTAATAGTATAGTTCCTAGATCTGGGAATACTAAGCCGTATGATCCGGATGATTGTACATATCCTGTTACGTTATCGTATGGTACTCCGTTTGATCCAGAGATTAATTGGAATACACGTGTTGCGCCAATAAATGTTTCTATGTTTTGGTTTGCTGAGTTGTCTGTTAGGTGTATTGCATTACCAGAACCGGTTAATACTAGATTAAGTGAGCCAGGGAAAAATGCCTCTTTGTAACATGCACGTTCAACTGAAAGTGCCCAGAATATAGAGCTAGATATAGCATTTGTACCATCACCAAATACAAATGTGGAATTTTCATCTTCCAATATCATTGTACGGTATTGTCCGTAGTTTGTTGTTGTTGGTGATTTTCCATTGATTAATGAATTGTACAATGCACTACCACTACCTAATGCATCACAATATGCAATGTTGAATTGTACTGCTGCGTTTGCTGAACCTGTTGCAACTTGATATACCTCTAGGTAGAAATCACCTGATGCACCATTTTCTTGTGCTGATGATGTGTATACGGCTGATAATGTTGGGTTACCAGTTGACCATGCTGTGCTTACGATGGAGTCGGAACTTACGATGAAATCTTCTGGGTCTAATCTTTTAAATGACATATGTTATATGTTTATTGTTTTGTAACAGTAATAGGAACAATTAAACGAGCACCACTATCTAAACCAACTAATGTTAATGTACCAGTTAATTGTGCACCAGCTTGAGCGCCAGGCCCAAATAACGTATTTACTGTAGTTGCGCGTAGGTTAATTTGTGTACCGATTACAGTTTTAGATACGTTTGTACCCAATGTAGTTGTAGATGTATTTGCATCAACTGCTGCTGTTGTATTGATACCAACACCATTGTATGTGTTCATCAATCTAATATCCGAAATAGTAGCTGCGTATCCACTTGTTTCTGACGTTTGGTTGTTTCCTAGGTAGTTGAATGTTTTTGGCGTTAATGATAATGACTCGCCTTGTTTCAATGCAATGGTAGTATAACCAATAGCTAATACAGGTAATTTCGCTGTACCACGTGGTAGTGTTGCTAGTTTGTATTTCATGATTTGCGTTTCAATAGGAAACGCCTCAAGTAATGGCATATTTTCTATTGCTTCACCATAAAATGCAGAACCAGATGGGTGTTCTGGGTTGTATAATGTGTAGTCGATTTCGTCATCGGCTAATGCAAATTGGGTGATTTTGAATGAACCATCGTTTTTTGCTAGTAACTCTCTCCCTTTACGTGTAAGTATTGCGTCTACAGTAAGAAGACTATTTGAAAGATATCCCATTTATTGTGTGTTTATTTCGGTTAAATATTTAAATTGTAATTTATTTTTTAATGATTTAGTTAATCCAGATAAATGGTTTTGGATAGCACGTTCATTTAAGTTTAATAAATTAGCTGCTTCCCTAATACTATTATATGTTTTTTGGTTATTTATACATATTATAGGAGTAGTATTTTTACCTAACATTGACTGTCTCATATTATCAACATGTTCTTGGGTTGGTTGATACCCTTGACGGATAATGCTACGTTTTTCTTTTTCTTCATCGGATTGGGTTCTTCCTTTGTTTCTACTATGCCCTAGTGAACTTTGGCTGATTTTTTGTTTAGTCTCTTCAGTGCGTTTTTTTCCAGTATTAGCTATGCTAATTTTTTTTCTCCATTCATCATTGTAATGATCCTTGGAGTATGAAGATGTATCTCTGCCTTTTAAACTTAAACTTATTTTAAGTTTTGTTTCTTCAGAATGTTTTCCACCATATCCTAAACATTTTATATTTAATCCAATGGTAGAATCCAGTACTTTGAAATATTCTCCCCAATATATTTCCCGCTCATCTAATTGATCCATAGAACACTCTTCTATAATTTCGAATGTATGATTTTCCCACCCGTATTTTTTAATCGAATTATACAATTTATGTTGGCCTTTGCAATCTAAATTTTCATAATGTTTTATTCTATTATGAATGTTAGTACTTTGACCCACATATATTTTATCATGGGGGTTGATAATTTTATAT
>Ga0247723_1001170_pt1 | contig 15861 bp, 17 predicted proteins | sample MSEWelMarce5H_FC_FD_189079 | JGI IMG/M metagenome (GOLD analysis project Ga0247723, IMG submission 189079) | Subsurface sediment microbial communities from gas well in West Virginia, United States - MSEEL Well Study Marcellus 5H_FC | ecosystem: Environmental > Terrestrial > Deep subsurface >...
AAAACGTTGCATCACAAGTTTTCAACCCCAACGACCCTGAAGGTTTCGACGGCTGGTTCGCATCAACCCAACTTGGGACGATGATGGACAACTCCAAGCAATCAGGCGAAGGTTTCTTTGTTGGTGAAAGACTTATTGAGACTCAGGGTGAACGTGCCCGTAATGTGCGAGGTCAAATCAATGGCAACGCATGGACCATCGGTCGTGGCACAGCAGACGTTTTCTTCGCACCGGGGTCAAAACCGTATAGCATCCTTTCAGGTTTCGTTGATGCAGCAGTTCTTGTTGGTGCAGACCCGACAACGTATGTTGGTGGGCAGATCAAACAAGCCCGCACGGCAAGAGCGGTACTCCCTTCGGCAGACCTTGCTTTAGCCAAGAAGGTTGTTGCGGCTGAACGCAGCATGGCAGGTCTTTCAGAAGCAGAACAGATTGCGTGGAACGGCAGCAAGTTTATGCAGTTCGCCACAAAGGATCGTCGTGCCCTACGTCTTGTGGACGAAATCATGGAATCAAAAGATTCCCATTACATTCTTTCTGACCTATTCGATTACAGGATTGACCCTGATACCGCTGTTGCTTTCAAGAACGCTAAGACCCGTGAAGAAGTATTAGGTATCTTGGGAGAGAACGCTGCACGTTTAGATGCAGAAAACGTTGGTCTTCTCCCTACCGACATCCGTGATATCCCTGGCGCAACGTGGACTAAACCAGTGAAGGAACGTTTGCCAGGGTACAACTCTTGGCGTAACTCAAGGTTCTTTGCCGAGATGCCATCAGCCCAACTTGCTATCGACGGCTCAGGCTTGGACCGTGCTAACGCAATCAAGAACATTGAGAACTGGTTACGGACAATCAACGTAGACCCCACCTCTCACAAAGGTCGCAACCTTTTGAATTACGCAACCGAAGCATACTCACATGCGGATGGCGATATCCAAAGTGTTGAAAAAACAAAAGTCATGTTTGAGAAACTTATCGCCACTACGCTTAAAGAAGAAGGCGTGTCGAAAAAGGTGGTTAAAGACCTTTTCAATAAGTCCCGTGCGGAGACACAAAAGATTAGAGCGTTCTTTGTTGACGAGGCAGGACGATTGACAGACGAAGGGTTCGTCCAACGTTTATTGGACATGAACCTTATCGATCCTAAATCAATCAGCAACCTTTCTCCTGAGCAGATCAAACAACTACGCCTTCAGGGTCCAGCATCTATTGTTGAAATGCTTGACAGAACAGTGATGCTCCCCGATGTCCGCACCGTACGCCGCCTTACTTCTAACCCGTTCTTCAAGAAAGCGTTGTCCACAAAAGAAGGCGACCCACGGGCGCTAATCGCAGCAACAGAATATCTACAGAACAACATTTGGAAACCACTTAACCTGGCAACAGGTGGTTACATCGTACGAAACATGCTCGACGCACAGGTACGTATCGCCACCCACGGCATGTCGGGTGCTTTCAACCATCCTTTAGATTTCATGGCGTACGTGCTGCACTCGTCAGAAAAACTACCCGGACGTTTCCGTAAAGGAATCGGGACAATCCGAGGCAACACATTCGACGACCTAGAAATGTTCGACCCTGAAGTTATTGGCGAAGACCTACTTGGCGGAATGGACACATTCGTCGAAGCAATGAACCACGGTCTAACCCGTAACCTAGATGATCCTGCACAAGCAATGGCTGGACAAGTACGCACAGGAAACTTCCCTCTCGTTAATAGACTTGAAAACCCTGAACCTTGGCGTGAAGGAATGAAAAACGAACTACGCCAACTTTCCTACTCGCCTGAAATCATGCTCGCCGCACGTGGTCACACGCCACAGGAAATCTATAAGATTATGTCTGCTACCCCATCCGGGCAACGCCGACTCCGTGGGTTGATAGACGGATACCTTAAGCGTGGATTCCGTGCAAACTCAGGTCAAGAAGCAGGGCGTGTCACGCTTAGAGCAACAGGTACGGATGAAGAATTGTTTGTTGCTTGGATTGAAGACCTAACACTCCCACGTATCGGTCTTAAGACAGGCGGGGATGAAACACTCAACGCTGTAGTTGCATACAACCGTGTACCAGTCGGTGACAGTTTCACTATCGATGCTTTAGCAGATGACTTTGAAGTGGTCGCTGGTCCACTTAAAGGACGCAAGGGTAGCCTTCTCCGATTCTCTGATGGCACCGAAGGTGTTGTCATGGACGTAGTAGACGATGCTGGTGTCAAACGTTTCCGTGTCCAACAACTCAGCGATGACAGTGCTTTCCCGTCACGGGGCATGACAAAAGATCAGGCTATCTCCACAAGCGAACGTCTTGGAACAATCATCGACGATGCAGGCGGACGAGTAGAACTACCTGAAACAGTCAAAATCCCACAGAAGGTAGCAATCGAACAAGGTCTTCTACGTGGGGTAGAAAAACAAGTCCTAGATCAAAAGAACAAGGCTGTCGACTTCTTCTTCGGGAACATTGCCGGTGGCATATCTAAGAAACTAGAACGCTCAGTTGTGTGGCGGCAATCGTATTACCCTGCAGTAGCAGACAACGCCGACCTACTCGACCCCGCACAAGCCAAACGTCTAGTAGAAGACATCGCCGCATTTGCTAAAAGAGAACGCATATCACCCGAACGTTACGTCGGCGGCAAAGAAATATACAACAAGATTAAGGCTGCAGCAGATAGAAGTTTCGCCCCTGGCGATGCAATCCCGACAGGGACCATCGACCAACTCGACGACTATGCCCAAGCCATCGCCCTCAGGACGACAAAAGAAACCTTGTACAATGGTGTCGAACGGAACAACCTTGAAGATGTAATGCGTATCATCGCTCCGTTCGGTGCAGCATGGCGAGAAGTTCTTGGCACCTACACCAAGTTCCTGATCGAAGACCCAACCCGTATCCGGCGTGCACAAAGAGTATTCAACGGTCTATCCAACGCCGACCCTGATGCAGACGGTCAAGGCTTCTTCTACAAAGACCCGCAAAGCGGAGAGTACGTTTTCAACTTCCCGTTCTCCGGAGAACTATCTAAACTCCTTACTGGTATCAACGCTCCGCTGCAAGCACCAGTTAAACGTTTGTCTGTTGGCTTGTCGGTTATCCCATCGCTCGGACCAGTAGGACAGATTGCCGCAAGCAAAATCATTCCCGACACGCCAACGTTTGACACCCTGACTGAAGTTCTCCTGCCTTACGGCAAGGACCGCAAGGTGAGTGTTCTCCCTCAGTGGGCAGACAAACTTAAATCAGCGTTGACAGACAGCCCAGGGAAACTGAACACCATCTACGCCAACACTTACGTCGAGACATTGCGGGCGTTGTCTGCCTCCGGTGACTATGACATGTCGATCCCACAGGAATCAGAACGCCTGATGGACGATGCTAAATGGAAGGCACGGATTCTCACTTCGATGAGAGCGTTCAGCCAGTTCCTCGGACCAACATCCGCATCACCGGAATTCATCATCCCAACCGACGAGGGCGACGTTTACGTTTCTGCTCTGACTAAAGAGTTCCAAAAGTTGCAGTCAGAGAACTATGACACCGCTATCCAAAAGTTCTTGGCAACCTACGGCGACGATGCTCTGCTATACATTTCGTCTAAAACACAGGCGCTCAAAGGTGGCTTGGATGCAAGCGAACAGTTTGGGGTATGGGAACGTCAAAACAAAGAGATGTTTGATATGTACCCTGATGTTGCAGGATACTTCGCTCCTACCGGCGACGATTTCTCATACTCTGTTTGGGAACGTCAGATACGCACAGAAGGACGCAAACGTCTAACCGACCGAGAGATCATTGCCCAAGCGCAGTACCGAATTGGTGCAGCAAAATACCGTGCAGCGAAAGATCAGGTTGGGCAATATCCTACCGAAGAAGAACGAGTATGGCTGAAGAACATCCGCCAGGACCTGAACCGTCAGCACCCAGGATTCCCTGCTCAACCCGTGTTTGAGGTAGGCAAGTTTGAATCTGAACTAGTACAACTTTCTAACGCAGCCTCAGACCCATCACAATCAGATAACCCTGTGTCTGCTGCTGTAAACGAATACCTATCAGCAAGAGACAAGGCACTTCAACAAGCCGCAGCAGCAGGGTACACAAGTCTTGGTTCCAAGGCAGCCCAACCTCTCCGTGACTGGTTGGCTAGTATGGCTACAACACTGATTTTAGAAACACCTGAATTTGCACGGGTTTACGAGAGAGTTCTTTCAAGCGAGGTTGAACAATAATGAGCGATATGCCACCAGTCATTGCCCAGCAGTCGAACGACCAATATGCTCTACCGGCAGACTTCAATTACCCTGAACGTAAAGTCACCCTTACGCAGACTCAAGAGTTGGCTAAACGTGGTATGCCGCAGAAGGCGATCTACTCGTTTGTTGGTTCTCCTACAGAACTTGACTACGGTGGCAGGAAACTTGTAAACGTCAATAACAACATTGTTCGTGATCGTTACACCCCTGATGATGAGGCTTACCCTGAGTTGGCTCGCATCACATCTAAAGCGGAACGTGACAATTTGTTACAGACTCTTTACGACCGTGGGTTCTACCCGTCTTCGACAAAGCCTTCAGCGACAGGGTTTGAGTCACGGGACTTAGCGGCAATGAGCCAACTGCTACGTGTCTCCAACGAGTATGGGCGCACATGGGATGTCGCTCGCACGATGGTTGTCAAGGACTACCCAGGTGGTCAAGGCGGTGGTGGTGGCGGTTCAGCCCCTCGTTACACCCCCAAGAAAGATATCCGTGCCGTCTACAAAGAGGTGACCCGTAACCTTCTTGGTCGGGAACCTGATGACAAAGACCTTGACCGTTTCGTTAAGGCTTACCAGGGTGAGGAAGCCAGCGCCCAAGCCGCTTCACAGTCAGCGACAAGTCTTCAGACTGCAGCGGAATCCGCCGTTGAAACCGAATACGCAGGTGAACGTGAGAACGTAGGGTTCTTGCAGTTGGCGCAATCTTTTGAACAGATGTTACGAGGAGCATAATGACTGACCCAAAGTACGACAATCCGCTACCCGGCCCAGGAGGTCGTAAGCCAGCAATAGGTACGGTCTATGTTGACCCTCGCACCGGTGAAACAAAACAGGTTGTCCAGGGAGGTAGAGATACTGTTCTCCGACCAGGGGCAACGAAGAAAGCCGCCCCACCGAAACAAGAAAAAGTAAAAGCAGAAGAAGGCAAGATTGTTTCTCAAGAAGAATACAATTCTGCCCGTGCTCTTATGGAGGAAACTAGGGATGCCCTTGCGCTTGCTAGGTCGGCAGAAAGCCAAATAGGTAATCCTGTATACCAGGGAAAAACTTATACAAGAGAAGAATTCCGCCAAATCGTTGATGGGTTAAAAAGTTCCGCCGACGAAGCGTCAAGAAAATTCCAGGTTGTCGCAGCACCTATCGAAAAAGTCCAATCGAAGATAGAAGACATTGACAAAAAACTTAGGGAAACTGTTTCTGAAAGCGAAAAGAAGGCAGGTATCAAACCTCTTACGCCTGCTGAAAAAGAAAAACTTAAAAAAGAAAAAGCGCAACTTTCTTCTAAACTTGAAGTTGTCGCTCCTGCTGCAACCAAGCCTGCTGCAACCAAGCCTGCTGCAACCAAGCCTGCTGCAACAAAAGCCGCAACTCCTGCCGCCGGTAAAACTGAGAAACTTGATCTAAACAAGGTTATGGGTACTGTCGCTAGCCGTGGTAAGCCGTCAGCGGGAACACCTACCCCAGCCGTTCCTGGTGCCCCTGGTACCCCTGGGGGTATAGGTGGCGGTGGAGGCGGAGGCGGTCGTGCCGGTGGTGCAGGCGGCAAAGTAACTACACCTGGTGCAGCCACAACTGTTAAACCACCGAAGACGACAGCGGCAGAAGCGTTCCCTGAATTTGCTTATCTCCTGGACCCCAACGGCGGGTTCGAGGGTGTGGCAGAAGTATTCAACCTTGCGTTAAAAAACAAATGGTACGAATCGCAGATTGGTTTGCAGAAGTTCAAGGCTGCACTCGACAAAACCCCGTACATGCAGAACACTGTTGCCTCAGCCCGCAACTTCGATGCATACAAAGACGGCGACAAACAAAACGCAATCAACCTGAAGATCGAGGAAATCACAACGAACTTCGGGGACATCGGCCTGACGGAATCGGAACTATCTACACTTGCCCGTGACGCTGCCCGAATGAATATGACAGGCGCAGTACTTAAAGGTCGTGTCTATTCCGAAGTGTTCAAACGCACAAGCACTGGACAACAACAATTCGGTACCGCAGCAGTCCGTGCCACCCAAGGTTTTGAAGCAGACACCCTCCGCCAAGAAGCCAAAAAGTATTTCGTCACAGTCCAGGATTCCGATATCGAAGCGTTGCTCAAAGGCGACAAAAAGATTACAGACTTCCAGCGCACATGGCAGGAACTCTCCAAGGGCAGGTATTCCCATCTCGCCACGCAAATAGATTCAGGTGTGACCCTGGAAGATATCGCTGCTCCTTACCGTGACTACGCAGCAAAAGTCCTAGAGAAAGATGCTAATAGTATCGACATGTCAAGCCCCGATTACTTCGAGGCAATCTCGACTATCGGACCTGACGGTAAACCACGCCAGTTAAATGTTAGCGAATGGGTTAACAAATTGCGTACGGAACCCAAGTACAAATGGGGAGAAACGGAAGACGCTAAATCTAGGGCACGTACACTTGTGGAAACACTCGGAAAGGCTTTCGGCAAAATCTAATGGCAACCAATACTGAAATTGCTCAAAACGGATTGATCTCGCTGGGGTTCACCCCCGAACAAGCAAAGACCCTTACTGAACTTTTGTTACCCAAAGAGGCCACAGGAGAAGTTGACTTTGCTAGTGAAACATCTGTTCAACTTGCTATCCGTGATACAGAGCCTTATAAACAAAGGTTCAAAGGGAACATCATCTTGCGTGACAAAGGCGAAAGAGAAAAGTCTCTAGGCGAATATGTGCGCATGGAAGAAGAATATAAAAGCACTTTGGTATCCAACGGCATCCCGTCAACGTTTTACGATAGCCCCGACGATTACGCCAACTTCATTGGTGGGTCGGTCTCCGCATCCGAAGTCAATGCCCGTATCCAAAACGGTTACCAAGCGGTAGCCAACACTGACCCGCAGGTTGTCAAAGAGTTCAAACGTCTTTATGGCGTAGACGAAGGCAAACTTGTCGCATACTTCCTAGACCCTACGAAGGCTCGCCCCATCCTTGAACGCCAAGCCCAAGCCGCACAGATATCAGGTGTGGCAACAACGCAAGGTGGCATGGAAATCACAGGCCAACAAGCAGAAGAAATCGCTGGGCAGGGGATCAGCGCAGCAGAGGCTCGTCGAGGGTTTGCTGAGATAGGTACGCAAAGAGGATTGTACGAAGCACAACTCCAAGGTGAAGAAGCAATCAGCCAGCAAGAACAGATCGGTGCAGCACTTGGCACAAACACCGCAGCCGCTCAACGTGTCGCAGCAAAACGTCGCCAACGTCTAGCAGAGTACGAAATGGGCGGAGGATTCTCTGCAGGTCAACAAGGAATCTCAGGTCTTACAACAGTAGGACAGTAATAGTTGACAGAACAAGTTAGGTATGCCTAACATACGTCCGAAGCCGAGTGCTGGAACCTGTCGGGAAGCCCCCAATAACGACAGCGTACATATGGGGTGTAAGCAACAAGAAGCCATCACACTCCTCCGGTGTGGTGCGGTCTAAAGGAGAGTGCCATATGTCAGAGTTTGAAGATGACTTCTACGATGATGACGACGACCAGTCAAACGAACCACCACAGAATCCTGTGAGGGCAAGAATGAAGCAACTGGAAAAGGAAGCCAAGGAACTACGCCGACAAGTGGCAGAGTTCTCACAAGCCTCACGGGAAATGAACTTTATGAAAGCCGGTATCGCTACCGATGATCCGAAGTTCAAATACTTTGTGAAAGGCTACGACGGCGAACTTTCTCCGGAAGCAATCAGGCAGGCCGCCGAAGAAGCACAGTTGATTACACCCCAAAGCAATCCGATGGATAGCGATAAGCAGGCATGGCAACAGTCCAACAGGATTGCTGCCGGTAGCGAAACCGCTCCTCCTGGGCCGTCTTGGAACAAACGTATTCAGGATGCTCAATCTGAACAAGAAGTATACGCAATCTTTGCAGAGGCACAAGCACAAGGAATTGAATTCTAAACTACCCTCTCTGTAAAGGAAAATATAATGCCCTATCAATCTTATTCAATGATTGGAACCGGAAGTCTTGATACCGACCAGGTTGCTTTCGAAAAGTTGGCGTACTTTGCCCTCCGTCCCGAAATGTACTTTGACCAGTTCGCAGACGTTCAGGCCACCAACGCAACCAACCCTGGTGCTTCAATCACGTTCACCGTTTTTGCTGACCTTGCTGCCGCTACCACGCCGCTTGGTGAAGCAGAAGACGTAACACCTGTTGCGATGAGCGACAGCCAAGTTACGGTCACGCTTGAAGAATATGGTAACGCAACGGTCACCACGGCTAAACTCCGTGCATCATCGTTCATCCCTGTTGACCCTGTAGCCGCTCAGGCTGTTGGTTACAACGCTGGTTTGAGTGTTGATACGCTTGCCCGCAACGTTCTTCAAGCCGGTTCAAACGTGTTCTACGCTTCCGGTGGTACTGATACGGCAACAGCCCGTATCGACATGGACGTTGATGACACGCTCACCATCAAAGACATCCGTAAGGCTGTCGCACAGTTGCGGGCTGCAAACGTCCCAACCATCAACGGCACGTACATCGGGTTCATCCACCCTGACGTACAGTTCGACTTGATGAGTGCAACAGACGCAGCCGGTTGGCGTGACGCATACAAGTACACTGACTCAACCCCGTTGGTTAACGGTGAAATCGGTCAGATTGACGGTGTTCGTTTTATCGCTTCCCCACGTGCCCCATTGTTTGCTAACGCTTTCAACGGTGCCGGTGCAACGGGAACAGGCGACTCGTACGGTACCCTCATCATGGGTCGTCAGGCTCTCGCTAAGGGCGTGTCCCTTGGTGGCGAGTACGGCGCACAGCCAACCATCGTGTACGGTGAAGTCAACGACCTCCTCAAGCGTTTCCGTCCAGTCGGCTGGAAGCACTTCGTGGGATATGGCGTGTTCCGTCAGGAAGCGTTGCGTCGCATCGAATCCGCATCAAGCATTGGTGCAAACGGAGTCTGATAAAGACTGCGGTTTAAGCGTTAGCCCCCTGCTTCGGCGGGGGGCTTTTGCTATTATCCACCTATGGCAACATTTATCACACCCACAGACGATTTCGTGTATTGGGCTGAAGCCGGTGAACGGGGAATCATGTCCTACCTGAAACCTGGCCCCCGTGGACGGAACGTGTTCAAACTCGCTGACGGCACCTTCACCGAAACCCAACCGTATGACCCAGCAGAAATCGCTATCACCTACCACGGCGGTCACGTCCACACTGTCGATGGGCAGGAACTTGCTGACCTTATTGCTGGTGGCTATGGGAATTACATTTCGTGAAGCATCAAGAAACACACCCTAACCTTGATGTTGATGGTTGTTTCGGTTGCAGGGTTGCTAACATCCAGGTGGGGTCTAACAGCACGACAACCCGTGGAGCCGTTGTAGAGGCCACCAACAGCCGTGAGAAGCGTTGGAACCGAGACATGCCCGCATACAAGCGTCTACGCAAACAGGGTCTTCAGCCAAAGAAAATAGAGGGGTCTGCGCTGTTAGAGAAACATGCCACGGAACGCTGGCAGATTGAAGGAGCACCGCAATGAGTATCGAGTACCGTGGCGAAAAGTTCGCTGGATACAATAAACCCAAACGGACACCGAACGCAAGCAAATCTCATGCTGTCTTAGCCAAGGACGGCGACAAGGTGAAACTCATCCGGTTCGGTCAGCAAGGTGTTGTGGGTTCCCCCGATGGGTCTGCCCGCAACAAAGCGTTCAAAGCCCGCCACGCAGCCAATATCGCTAAAGGCAAAATGTCTGCCGCCTACTGGGCCGACAGGGTGAAATGGTAGATGCTATACTTCCGATAGTATGGCTGCACCCGTTAAAGCAAACCAAGTTTTTACCCGTGGAGACACATGGGAGTTTCAGGTTGTCATCACTTCAGATGAAGCCGGTGAGACACCTGTAAACATCACAGGCTACACGTATGCCTGCCAGGTGCGCACCACTCCCAATATCGCTGCTATCACCGCTACCGCTACATGCACCGTAACTGATGGTCCTGCGGGTGAGTTGCTTGTTTCTTTTGCTGCGACAGTCACCGATGATGTTGATGAAGGCAAATACTATTATGACCTTCAACAGACCGCCGGTGCGAGTGTCACAACTATTATGGCTGGCGAAATTGAAGTTCTCGCTGATGTAACTAGGTAGCAGTGGAACGGTTTGTTGTTTCACAATCCACTAATGAGGTGGTGCTTTATCAGGTTGACAACCAGTTTCGTGTAGCGAAAGCAGACCCAAACAGTCCTCTTGTCTTAGGGCAGAAGTACGTTTTGGTTTCGACAGACCGCACGGGTCCTGTTGGTGCGCAAGGCCCACAGGGTCCACAAGGTTTCCAAGGTTCGCAGGGGCCTCAAGGTTTCCAAGGCACACAAGGTTTCCAAGGTAGCCAAGGTCCACAGGGTTTTCAAGGCAACCAAGGTGCGCAAGGTAGTCAAGGTTCACAGGGTCCTACTGGCCCGCAAGGTGCACAAGGATATCAAGGTAGTCAAGGCCCGCAAGGATATCAAGGTGCGCAAGGTAGCCAAGGTGCTACAGGGGCACAAGGACCTACCGGCCCTCAAGGCTCTACTGGTGCCACGGGTGCGCAGGGTGTCCAAGGTTTTCAAGGGCCTCAAGGCGACGTAGGTTCGCAAGGCTCTCAGGGTTCTCAAGGATTTCAGGGTCCTCAAGGCCCTCAAGGTTATCAAGGTACCCAGGGTGCTACAGGTTCGCAAGGTTTCCAAGGACCGCAAGGTGCTGTCGGGCAGTCAAACAGTTTCTACAACTATAAAGCAAAAACTGGCACACTTTCAGGTAACCCTGGTGCTGGGTTTGTTATTTGGAATAACGCTACACAGATTTCTGCTACCCAAATAAACACTAGCCACCTTGATTCTTTCAGCAACGACATCGACGTATTCTTGGCGACCATCACTACCGGCGATATTCTGTTTGTGCAGTCTGCCAGTAACAGCAACGACTATCAGGAGTGGGAAGTTTCTGCCCCACCAACCCTGTTCGCTAACAGTTACCTAGAATTCCCTGTCACGTATGTCGGTTCGGGTGGTGTCGGTGCAACAGGGTTCGCTAACAACGCTGACATCTTGTTCATCTTTTCCCATGTAGGCCCTCAAGGCCCGCAGGGTGCGCAGGGTGCTCAAGGCCCACAGGGTTTCCAGGGCCTGATTGGTATGCAAGGCCCGCAGGGTTCTATTGGTTCCCCTGGTGCTCAAGGTCCCCAAGGATATCAGGGGGCAACCGGTCCTCAAGGTGCGCAAGGCCCGCAGGGTTCAACCGGTGCTGTCGGTGCTCAAGGCCCACAAGGTTTTCAGGGTCCTCAGGGTCCTCAGGGTTTCACTACATTGTCGGCTGCAACCGATGTCGCTATCAGTGGCCCTCAAACAGGTCAGGCACTGGTTTATGATGGTGGCACAAGCAAATGGGTGAACACGACAGCAAGCACAGACCCTATGAACGACATGAAGTTTAGTGCAATAATCATTATGGATGTTGGAGTTTAAGTATGGCTAGTGGCGACAGAATAGAAACACGGTTAGTTAACTCGACTGTGTTGACGAACACGGATGCAGCGTTGGGTGCGGCTGCTGTGGCTGCCGGTCACGTTTGGGTTATCAAACAAATCATGTTGTGCAACACGAGCGGTATTGACAGGCTTGTGTATCTTGGTGTCGGTACAACAGTTACGGGTGGTATTACTAGCCGGTTTCTTCATGCTTTGCCTATCGGGATGTTTGATACGATTGTGTTGGATACTGCGATGGTGTTGAACGCTGGTGACCGTTTGTGGGGGTATTCGGATTTGGGTTCTGCTGTGAACATTGTGGTTGTCGGTTGGGATAAGACGCTGTAATGGGTATTTCTTCTGCGTTGGGTTCGTCGGCATTATTGCCTGCCGGTCTTGGGTTTCGCAATAAAATCATCAATGGTGGTTTTGATATTTGGCAAAGAGGTGGGACTGGTGGCTATACGCCGACATCAGGGCTGATAGAAGGCGCAGACCGATGGTATCAATGGTGGAACTCTGCTACAGGGACAAGAAATATATCTCGTTCACTATTCCCGTTAGGACAGACAGCAGTACCTGACAATCCTAAATACCATTTGACTATCAACACATCGGTTTTGGGAACGGGTCAAACAGTACATGACATTTGGCAAAAAATTGAAAACGTTAATACTTTTGCTGGGCAGACTGTTACATTATCTTTTTGGTGGAAATCAACAAACGCAACAATTCAATCCACCCCTTTTGTTTCACAAAACTTTGGTACTGGTGGTTCACCGTCGGGAACTGTTGACCTTTTTGTCCAAACACAATCTTTAGTTTCAGCGAATGTTTGGACTAAGTATTCTGCATCTTTTGTTGTTCCCTCAATTTCAGGGAAAACCCTTGGGACAAGCAACGACAATTTGATGCTTGGTTTGCGTTTTGGGATTGGTGTGGCTTGCACTATTGATGTTGCCAACGTGCAACTTGAAGCGAACTATAGCCCGACACCGTTTGAGCAACGCCCTATCGGTGTGGAACTAGCCTTATGCCAACGGTACTGTTTTAACTTTGGTGTTGCTTCAGGAAAAATGGGTATGCCCGCATTGTTTCGTTCATCAACTACAGCAGATGCCTTGATTATTTTCCCAGTAGAAATGAGAAGCGCACCTTCCGCACCTGCAGCAACATCTGGAAATAATTTTAGAATTTTTAACGCTACCGACGCTAATGCAGATTTTAGTGGGAATATCTATGACTCTAATCCAAAATCACTTATTGCAAGATTTAGTACAGCAGCACAATCAACAGGAATTTCGGCTTTTGTTTTATCTGGCACAACAACACCACTTATTTTTTCTGCGGAGTTATAATGAAATATAAATTACAAAAACCCATTCGTGAAAATGACGATATTTATGTCATGCTTTTTACCGATAATAATGTTCATGTTTCAACGGCACCAAACGACCCTGCCAACACTGAATATCAAGCCTATCTAGCATGGGTTGCTGAAGGTAACGTCGCAGAAGAATGGAACCCTAATGGGAATTAGCCAACACTCACAAGTGACTGACCTGGGGAATATCTGTGCCGTATACCGCATTACAATAGGAGAAAGATTCTACGTAGGTTCCACCATTAACCTTCGCAAAAGAATCAATGACCATTTTGCCGAATTGAAAATACAAAAACATTCCAACAATTTTATGCAAAAAGCATGGAACAAAAATCAAGAATTCAACGTAGAAGTCCTACAGTTATGCGACCAAAATGAACTTCTGCAAATGGAACAAAAGTTCATTGACACTGTTTTTGGTACAGAAAATTGCATGAACATTCAACCTTTAGCAAAATTACAAAGCGGTTGGAAAATCCACAAAGACATAATTTCCGCTAGGCCCCCACGATTTTTTTCTATCGAAGAACGCCAAAGGCGCAGTGAAAGAGCCAAGGGTCGCATCTTAGGCAGGCCAAGTAAAGAACACATAGAAAAACAAAGGCTTTCTATTGCTAGACTTACATGGGACGATGTTGCAGAGATACGACGTTTGTGGTCTAAACGTGAAATTACGCAACGACAAATAGGTGAAAAGTTTGGTGTCTCACCGTCGCATGTTTCAAAAATATGTTCCAACGAAAATTGGGTTAGGAGTTAGTTTTGAGCATTAGCCAACAGGTCGGAGCCTCATCATTAAACAAGCCGGGTGTATGCACTAGTGCGACCCGTCCGGCTACCCCGTATGAGGGCCAAATGATTTATGAGACTGACACAGACTTGGTTCGTGTGTGGAACGGGTCTGCATGGAAAAATGTTGCAGCAACAGCCCCAACTCAAGGAACTGTTTTGCAGGTGGTCACAAACTCCACGACAACGCAAGTCAATGTCACTACTTCTTATCTTGATACAAATTTAACAGCAAGTATTGCCCCGCAATCTTCTTCTAGTACTATTTTGATTAGTGTTTCTCAAGGACTTGGTACATCTGCTGGAATAGTGCAAACAATACAACTTCTTCGTGGTTCCACTGTTGTTACTACGCAAGGTCATTGTTTATACAGTGCTGCAAACTTCATCCTTGGATATTGTTCTTTTAATGTCAGCGATAGTCCAGCAACTACGTCATCTATTACTTACAAAACACAAGTAAAGGTTAATTCTGCCGGAAACAACTATTGCAATTTTAATGATGGTAATGGCATACAGAAATCGACAATCGTCCTTATGGAAATAAGTGCATAATGGCTATTAGCAACAACACCACCGGTGTACGTCCAGGTGTATGCACCTCGACAACACGGCCCACAGCCCCATACGAGGGTCAACAAATCTATGAGACAGACACGGATTTAGTTCGTGTATGGAACGGGTCCGTATGGCGCAACATTGCAGCAACCACACCCACCAACGGTTCTGTTTTGCAAACAGTTTATTTTGATGTTGCAGCAAACGCAACATTTGCAGGAACTTTTGTGACCACTGGAATCACGGCAACCATCACGCCTTTTAGTGCTTCATCAAAAATCCTTATTACCGGAGCGACAAAAAACATTTCTCATGCGGCTGCACGAGATTGGGCAGAACTCAGAATCTACAAAAACGGGGCTTCCATATACATGATTGATGGATATATTGGTGACCAGTCCACAACAGCGACAGCGATGTCGATGGGTGGCATACCGTTCAACTATTTAGATTCACCTGCTACAACTTCTTCTACCGTTTATGCAATTTTTGCTAAAACTGCTTTAGGTAATAGTTGGAGTGTCGCTGGTGGTTCTATGGTTCTTATGGAGATTGCGGCTTAATGACAATTAGTGTCATCACCTGCACATACAACACAAGCCCCGATGTCCTAGCCCGCACATGGGCATCCCTCAAAGCACAAACCCACACCGATTGGGAATGGGTCATCTACGACGACTCAACCACCGCAGCAGTCCAACAACAAGTATATGGGTTCTGTGCAGACGAACGCTACAAAATCCGGTACTACAAACCACACGTACCATCCGGCGGCAACATCGGCTACGTCAAACACATGGCCTTTATGCTCGGCCTGGGCGACATCCTCGTCGAGTTAGACCACGACGACCAACTCACACCTGATGCACTCGCAGAAATAGATATAGCGTTCATCGACTACGGTGTCGGGTTCGCCTACTCCAACTGCTGCGAAATGTTCCCTGATGGCACCACCGGCAAATACCCTGAAGGCTGGGCTTTCGGCTACGGCTCGGAACGCTGGAACGAGCAGTACGCAGTTTGGGAGATGATTGCACCGCAATTAAATAGAACCACCCTGGGACACATTGTTTCTGTCCCCAACCACGTACGTGCATGGCGAGCAGAAACATACCGTGAACTCAACGGGCATGACGTAACCCTGCCGGTAGCCGACGACTATGACCTGATAGTCCGGTCAGCCCTCACAACCCGCTGTTACCACATCCCTAAAATGCTTTACATCCAGCACATCGGAGCCGAGACAGCCCAACGCAAATACAACGGGTTGATACAAGATTTGGTAGCCCAAATCTCTGAGCGGCACCGTGAACAGATAGAAGTCATGTACCCCGAAAACGGGGCATGATATCCTGTAGGCACACCGACTACTAGGAGTGTCACATGT
>Ga0247723_1001171_pt1 | contig 15837 bp, 52 predicted proteins | sample MSEWelMarce5H_FC_FD_189079 | JGI IMG/M metagenome (GOLD analysis project Ga0247723, IMG submission 189079) | Subsurface sediment microbial communities from gas well in West Virginia, United States - MSEEL Well Study Marcellus 5H_FC | ecosystem: Environmental > Terrestrial > Deep subsurface >...
TGTATCAGTACCACCGCGCATCTTGTACACGATCTCGTGGTAGGAATATCCGAAAACAAGCATAGACAAAATACTTGAGATTGTTGAATCCCAAGAGTCTGACATATCGTACATACATTCTTCGACGAACTTCGCTGCATCTAAGTCAACTTGTTCTTCGGAGGTTGGGTTGATACGCCATTCAAGTCGCAAAATAATCTTCTCGATCGCATACAAGATTGAACCTACTACTGGATCATTGTCTGCCATCTCACGATAGATTCGTGCGCCTTTTTTGCCACGAAGCGCGGTAAGAAACTCCTCGTGAACCGTTCCACCACTTCGGCGGAGTCCAGTAGAGCCTAATTCGCTAAGGTCTGGTTTAGCCATAACTATTACTCACCATCTTCTTCGCTGTATCTATCAATCATCGTATGAGCGACTAGATACAAAGCCTGTTTTTCGGAAAATCCACTGTTTATCAAAGAGTTAAACAATTCGTTCATTTGAGCAGCGGCTTGCTCTAAGATACTTAGACCTGAGAACTGATCGCCATACTCATCTTCCATCCAAGCAGTATAAGGCATCCACTCGGATTCAAGTGCTAGAACGGCGCGTCAGTTGACCAAGCGTCTCTTTGTGGAGACGACTGCTCTGTGCGCGGGCGAGACTTTTTCAGTGAGAGAGCAATATGTTGCGCAGTGATTCCCAACTTAGATTTCTTTTCACCTGTTGTCTTGTCGTTCCATTCTTGGGATTCGGCAGTGCCTAGAACTACAACTTGTGTTCCTTTGGCTAATGAATCTGCTGCATTTTCAGCGAGAACATCCCACGCTGTAATATCCCAATATGTCGTTCCTGTATCTTCCCAAGATCCATCGTCGTTTTTCTTTTTCTTGCTAGTTACGACGGAGAACTTGATCATCGCTTTACCGCTACTAATGAACTTGAGTTCAGGGTCGCGGGTTACTGTGCCTACTACTGTGATTGGGTTACTCATTTTGAGTCCTTTGACTAGGGAGATCAAACACTATTGGTTTAGGTCTGATCTTGCGTTTTCTTCGTATCATTTTTCTTTGCTTTGGGGTTGTGCCTCCCCAAATGCCATCTACGCTCCAATGTAGAGCGTATTCGAGACATTCTGCCTGAAAGGGACACTGATTACAAAGATTGATGGCGGTTCGTCTGCCTGTGGGCGTGTCGCTAAACCATAGTTCAGGATCTACGCTTGCACAAACTTGGCTACCATCGAAGTCTATGTAATCGGTGGGCTTTCTCACACACAAATAGTAGGGGCTTTACTCGTCCTCGTCCACTACATCTTGTGTTTTAATTCCAGAGAACAAGTCCCCATATCTCTCGGTCATAACCTTGACATATAGGGACTCGTCCATTTCTAGTACCAACCTTTGCGGTCTGAATGATTTTTTGCTTGGCAGGGGCTTCCATAGCGGTGATCAATATAACCGAGTCCCCATCGGATCTGCTCGGTTGGATCAGACAGAAACTCGACGATCTCCGCCTTAGTATCTTTTGACATATGACGCTGTGGGATTCCATAGTCTGATGTTGGAGACTTTGCTTTCCAATTCCAGTGGGATTCGCGAGTCCAGAGAGCATTGACGCACTCGAACTGTTTTTCATCCCACCCATAGTCCTCAGCGACGAATCGAGCAAACGCCTTTGCCGTGGCTGGAGACCACGCTGCAATTGGGAACTCGATCGTCTTAGGCTTTGCCTCGGTCATAATGACCTGCACCTCGGGTTGAGGTGTTTCAGCGGCTACTGCGCCGACTGTTTCCCATATGAACAAACCTATGAGAATTACTGCTGTGTTTCTTACTACTATTCCGCGTTTCGTGAGTTTCATTATTCCTCCTTTGGGGGAAACCGCCATGACCTCAGTTTTTAGACTGAGTGGAGATTCCTTAGGGACTTTTTGACGATCACATCGCCAGTTGGACTGATAAGGGCAACTAACCTTTCGTTTCGAGCCATCCCGCGAGTTCTGTATCTCGCATAATCTTCGATGGCTTGCCCGAGATTATTGTACTCCTGCTGATATTCCAAATCACCGTCGGTGTACACCTTAATCTTGAAGATTTCTGACATTTTTTACCTCCTCCCGTTCAAACTGTTCCACGCCTAAACTTAAAATGTGGGATATGTACAAGGTGATTTCCTTACGCTTGGGCTTCTGACCTGCACTTATACCCATAAACGACCTAACTTGATCCGCATCTACCTCGACTTTATAATTAACCTTCACGACACACCGTCTCCGCTACAACTACGCCTAACTGGGTGATTCTTCTCACAACGCGCAACGCACCAGACGCGCCTGTACGGTGAGTCGGCATATTGCTTATGTAACCTGCTCGTTCCAACTCGGAGCAGCGCGTAGCATATTCTGATGTAAGGGGAAGCCCCGCTTGAGTCGCTGCCTCCTCGTCTGTTAAACCATTACGGTCGCTATAGTGCGCCATCAATAATTTATGACGGCTTGAGTTAGCACGAATCTTGATCTGCTCTGCTGCCACGCGAGACGACGGCAAATCTGACTTGCGGAACTTGGGAGAATCAAACTCCGCCTTGATCTGCTGCTTTTCGGCGATGAAGTCCAGAATCTCCGCTGGCATAACCATCGGCTCGATCCCATTGACGAAAATATCCACGCCATCGGGCAAGCCTGATGAATTGAGATACATCGTAATATCCCAAACCTCGCCTTGAAGAACAATCTTCATATGGCGACTCCAACGGGCTGTACGCCAATTTGTGTCTGAACTGATAGAAACGCTCACCCGATCTCCTCCAGACGGTCTGGCTGCCCGCTGTCGGGTTCATAGCCACCTTCTAGGTTCTTGATGAAAGAATCAATATCTTCGGCGGTCGCATCTACCTGTTCTTCATTTTCATCCCAACTGTCCTCGCGGTAATTGCTAGTCCAAGAGGCGACAACTACTGGGGTGTCGGGGTGTCTTTGATTCTCGGCGTGATACCACCAAAACTTGTAACCGCCATACTCGAATGAGTCCTTAGACGGGTGATCAATTTCAATGATTCCGCCATGCAATTCGCTAACTATGCGCTGTTTTTCCCAAGTCAACGAATACTGGTAGTCGCCGTTCTCGTCGGTCAACTCGTCGAACAGTGCTTCCATTTCCTTCATGCGAAGTTGTGTTCTTCGATTGACTTGCGCACTTCGCTGAGTGGCTTAGGCTGCCAAGAAAGGTCGCGCTCGACCGCTGGAAGTATTCCGCGAAATACTGCGGTCTCCATTTCCATTTTTGAGAAGTTGCCGAGTTCTACTTCGAACCCTTGAACTAGACCGAAGAATGTATCTTCACCGTCAAACTCGATCGCGAACCAACGCCAATTTGAATATGGGCTGAACCACTTAGCGACGACAATTGGGTCGCTGACATTTTCTTGTGAGTAGAGTTTTGGTAGTGCTTTTTCGATTTCTTTAGTGATGAACTTATGACCGCGCTTTGCTGCCATTGATGTCATTTAGTGCCTCCCTGTTAGTGGGTTTCCCCGTTTACAGGTACTACATTACCTTTTGTACAAAAGTTTTGCTATATTTTTTATGTGATTTGAGTCACACTACACGAGGTATCTCCAGTTGGATTCGTGAGCATTTTCCGCGCACCATCCGTGAGCAAGGAAATCCAACGCCTTGAACAGACGATCTTCTCCTGTGATTTCGTTGAAGTCCACCTTGATCGCCATCGCCATTTCAAACAAGTAATTCGTCGCTACTTCGAGCAACACTTCTTTGTGGCTTTGAGGCAGGGTCGCGTATTTTTCCAAGACTTGTGCTTGGGTCAGTAGGGTTAGAGCCATTTCTTCCTCCTTCGACTAAACCGAGGGTAGGTCAAATGTACCATCTTGCGCAACTCGACACACTGGGGGTTTAGTTTTTTATACACCAACTGGAATCGGGGCTGTTGAGGAGTTTTTTGCATCGCTCAGTAGATCATGCAGTGCATAGAGGATCTTCCCAGACTTTAATGGTTCGGCTAGGACTGTGATCTCCTGAACGGTGCTTATGCCCCATCCGCCTTGCTCTAACTCCCCAAAGTTACACAGGAGTAGTTGTTTATTGCCATCCCAGATCGCAACCTTTTCGGTCTCCGAGTCGGCAATCATTACAAAGCGGCTTGACATACTCATACTGTATATCCTTAGTGGATCATTCCTTGTCCAAACTCGCACTGAGGCTTGAATGAACACCAAGTACACGAACCGAGATTAGGCACAAAGGCTAAGGCTTTTCTAGCGTGATCAAACTTGGTAACTAGCCCTTCAATGACTGCATCTGTGAATGGAGTCAGATCTTTGGTCGTAATCTTGCCTGTCCGAACCATCCAGTATTGACCCGTATTCAATTCAATGCCGTACTTCTTCTTTACTCCATACCGATAGAACGCCAACTGCAACGGGTTGACTGGACTTTTACGCCCTGTCTTTATATCCGTCACGCTCACATACCCCGTTTCAAGGGAGGTTGTTAGGCGGTCTGCGAACATCTTGACCTCAACACCTGCAACTTTGCAAGTTAAGTCGAGTTCAATTGCTGGCGTTCCATCGGGGAGTATCAACACCTGATTCTCGGTGCTGAACCTGACATGGCGGTCGAGCATCTTGCGCCCATTCTCGTACCACCAAGTCACATCTTCGTTTCCAATGTTGACTTTTATGTCATCTATGGAAAAACCGTCATCTACTACTTTGTCTAAAGCCTTTTGCCATTCATCGTTCCAGATTGAATCTAGATCGCCACCAAAGCGGTCATACACCTCACTAGCAGTGTGAACCAACTTGCCACCAATAAACATCCACTGGGGACGGTCGGTCGTCTCGGTCATTCGGGACAAGTAATACCTGTGTCCGCAATCGAGCCAATCATTCATACTGCTAAAAGAAATGTGAATCGGCATTTCCGCCATGTACTGTCCTATCCATTACTTGATCTTCGCGAACCCATATCCCGTCGTCGGGAAGTGGGACTATATCTTTCTGATCTTCTTTGTAAACATCGTGTTCAGGTTGAAGTGTCCAACCTAGAGCCTTCGACCATAAAATGATTTCGCCCCAGTCTGTTTTCTTGAACTTGTGAACGATTACCCATCTAGGTTCTCGATCTTTCCTGCGCATGAACTTATCAATGTGGTCTGACATTTATCCCTCAATGAAGTCCCAAAGGTGAAGCCCATCCATTACATCCGTGACCTTTATATGCTTCTTGTTGCTCGTGGCAAATTGAGCAGGTATTTCGAGGTCGTCCCAACCATAATCGCCTTCGGGGTCGCCCTGTACGGTCTTGATCGCCTTGATAGCGACATCTATCCAATCGCTGTGAACTGCGGGGTAATGATTCGCCTTCAACTGGATAGTTACTGCTTGCCTTAGAGCAAGATCACCATCTCCGAGGTGTTCCAAGAACCCGCCAATGTATGTGCTACCCATTACAACTCAACTCCTATCCAAAATATCCCAAACTCCACGAATATCAAATACTTATCAATTGAGAATCCGATTCCGAATCCCTTTTTCCAACCACACGAGTAATACCGCTTGCCGATCTTGCGCTCGTAACTCATTTTTTATCTCCTGCTGTCGGGCAATCATCTGCTATGTGACCTTCGCCATTAGTGCCTTCGCACATACACCAACCAAAGCGTTCAACCTGATTTGCATGGCTAAGTTGGGTGCGGATTTCATATTCGAGATCACCTTCCATTATGAGTACCGCAAATCTATGCAGAACTGCGACATTTGGTCAATCGGGACTTTGCACTCGTCGGGCATAGTCACATCGTTTAACCACCAAATTACTGCAACCACGATAATCGCAACAACTATCTTGCCCCTACGGGTTAATCTTGTCTTTGTCATTTGGAAACCCCAAACAACTTGTTGACCGTCTCGGTCGCTTGATCTTCTGTGTATCCAGTTTCTATCAAACTAGCGATCAATTCTTTTCTTGCTTTTTCAACTTCGTTCATTGTCCTGCCTCCCTTAGATTTTTGAAACGCTTGTATTCCTTCGGTGCGATATTAACAGTGATGCTTTCGACCTCGCCTGATTTAAGCAAGTCGCGAATTGCGCCGTGACCTTCGTACCCTTCATCTATGAACTTGATGAAGTTTCCATCTGCTGCCAGTTGAATCCAACCTCGGCGCGGATTTCCATTTGTATCGTTTTCTGCTACTACTCGTACTAGCATTTTATTCCTCTCTATTTCTTGATTAAACAACGCTTGCATAGCATTGGGTGAACTTTGCCCATTTCGGCATTACCTTGTAGGTGAATTGAAACTTCGTTGCGCTGATCTACTATGAAGTTCCCGCAAGTAGCAACGCTTGTCATTTTGTCGCAAGTGTGATACTTGCCCCCACCCTGATTCGGGTAAAAGATTTTATAGGCTGTCATTACTTCGCCTCGCAAGAAAGCCAATTACACGCTTCGTGATCATCTATTGAAGAAAACTGATCTTTTACGATTTCTTCTACTTCGACCTTTGAACGCTTGATCCCATCGAAACTTTCGCGCTCTTTTGCCCATCCACGGATGGCTTGCTTGATGAAGCGTTCAGAATGTTTCTTGACGCATACTCCGTATCGCTTGGCTGACATTACTTGATCTCGCTTGTCACTACATCTTCGACGATTGCTCGTGAACCAAACAATGTGTTTCCTGCTGCTGAGACTAGAACTGTTGCTGCGTCCCATTCTTGGCGAATATCAAAACGGATATCAATCATATATCCCTGAGATTCCGCGATCTCGTGTGTAAGGAAACGGACAAGTGACGCTGCTTCGCGCTTGCTCATTTTTGCTAGAACTGTTGTGTTACGGTCTAAATCGTGTCCGACTTGAACTGTCATTTTCTTGCCTCCCTGTGAACCGAAAACGGGCGTTTCGATTACAAATACAATCCTTCCAGTCTGCAAACTCGAAGTAAAGTTTATTTGCTAAAAGTTTGTGTGATCCATACCACACTAAGAACTTTGCTTTTCCAATCGCTTTGCTGTTCGGATGGAATGACGCGCTTGCTGTACTGCGGTTACACCATCTTCAAGATCAGCATACGAAAACTTCCAATCAGGCTCGGCGATACTTAACACCTTGACCGCTTGATCCGCTCGGGCTGTGTGATAAAACGAGCCGACTACTCGAATCTGTCCTGTTTCATTATCTGATCCAATTACTACATAAGTCATTCTTTGTCTTTCTCCTTAATCTCTGCCGTCATAACTACTCCTGTTTTGGAGAATGACGGAAACATATCTCCGACAATAGTGAAACCCAAATCATTTACGATTTCGGGAACTCCGTACTTGATCAATTCATCAATCTCTCCTTTAGCGATGGTGGACAACTTTGTCTGATAAAACGAAATCCTGTTGCTCTTGCGAGTGCTGGATACCCAAACATTTACATTTACGGAGGTATCGCTGACTGCTTCGACTTCTAGGGTGTAAGTCGCCATTACTTAGGCAACCATAGAGCCTGTGCAACCCTTTTTGACCTGTTGAGACCCGCAATCTCGGTTGGAGAATACGCCTTGTCGTAAGAGTGACCATAAAGCACTTCCCCGCTGTCGAGAAGGACTACAAGGATTCCCAGTGCGCCCGTATGCGCTAAAGCGTAAGCAAGTGAGATCTTACCTTCTGCTTCATATGGGAGACCATACTTTTCGTGCAATTTCTGTACATCTTGATCCGCATAGTGGACTACACCTGATAATCCACGGGCTTCGCCTTCCAGTGTTGCTAACATATCTACCTTTCTCATCCTGATCTAAATGTTTCTGACTCGTAATTTCTGTACTCATCTCGGTAGCCAAGTCCGATCTGCGCATAACTAGCATGACCCCAAGAACCTTCTACTCGCTTATTCTCGCTGTTGAGATTCTTGAAATAAAATCTTTCGCCTGAGCAATACGGGCATTTATCTTTGTACTTTGCGCAATCACGCCCAGTGCATCCAGTGAGTTCTTCTACTGCGTAAATCTCCCAGTACTTCGGATCTGTGCTTGTTACCCAATCACCTGTTGGGGTTGGGTCGGCATCTGCAATCGTAACTCGCTTGACTAGACCCTTTTTCTTGCCACTGCCATATCTGTCAACCATTATCACCGTGCCACCAAAAGCCATATACCCGCAAGCATAGGTAGTAACGGGCAATCCTTCTGTGATGAGCAGATCTATGTGCTTCGGGCGACTGGTCGCTCGGATTCCGTAATCGTGATTACCAAAAGGGCAACCACACTCATCACTACATTTTGTGTGAGCCATTAGTACTCGCCGTCCCACGGTTCAACTAATGAGATTACCCAACTAAGGGCTTCTGTGCGACCTTCGTATTCCTTGCGCTGCATTGAAGTCATAGCGTCACCGTAATCTTCTTCTTCTTCTTGATCTTGGTACTCCTTGAGAGTTTCTTCATCTTCGGCTAGCGTTTTCTTGATGTCTCCAAAGACATCTCTGCCATTTTGTTGGATGAACTGCTCGAACTTGTCGCCACCTTCTTCGATATCTTGGGCGAGCATCGCTTCTGCGACATCGCCATCTTTGGTATCAATGACGAACAACTTTGTATCTTCGCTGATCAACCACCAATCTCCATTTGAATTACAAGCGTAAATTGCCATTACTTGACCTCCTCTACCTGAAATGGATTCGGCGCAAAAGTTTCAACGCCCTTGATCTTGTCGAAACAAGTGAAGCAAATCTGTCTTTCAGGGCTATTCATATAGAAACCGCCAAACAACCCTTCGGCACAAAGTACGCATTTCATTTACTTGACCTCCACCTTTGGGTCAACCAATACGAAAGTCATTTCCTTGAGGTCAAATACCTCGACCCAATCTGCGCGGGGTGTAACTACTGATTCTGCATCGAAGAATCCCTTGTTACAACTTGTGCAACGATATTGAGTACCAATACCTTCTTTGAAGTAAATCCAACTGTGTTCGCAATTTACTTGTTCTAACATTTACTGCCTCCCTTTGTGGAATCGGGCGATTCCGTTTACAAGATCTATACTTCCAGCCACCAAACTTGATGTCCAGTTAATTTGCTAAAAGTTTTTGTGATTTATATCACGCCTTGAAATCTTTGATGATTCTTTGAAACTCGGCTTCGACATCATCTACATTTTCGCCCAACTTGTCTAACAAGCGAAGTTTTTGCTGCAACTCGATCACTGAGACCATTCCTTGCAGTGCATTGAGAACAAGTACTACGGCTCGTTCTGCTCGTCTAAGGCGCATCCAAGTAATTGCGTGGGCAACGCAAATCAATCCAACAACTATTTCAATCACTTACGGTCTCCTCCGCTTGATCAGGGTACTTACCTTCTGTAAGACCTTGAAGCATATTAAGCGCATCTATGGCGTGGGGGAAGTAGTCTGCTATAACTTCGTCAACTGGATCATAACCACCATCGCCCATATAACCGCGATACCACTCATCTTTCGCCTCGTCCCAAATTGTGCCATCAGGGAACTTAACGGTTTCTGTTTCGGTATCCCAAGACCACTGCTTTGTTTCAGCGTCGAACATCACTACGAAATGGTGCTTTGTGCCTTGCTTTTCCATTATGCGACCTGCTTCTCTCCGTTACAAAATCCACACTGAACCTTGTGGCTAGGGTCGCGGAAAACTCCGCTTAGATTTACACCGCACGATCTAAACAACAAACAAGCGAACTCCTCGTCCGTCAACCCTGCTTGGTTACTCATCTGCTAACTCCACTTCTTTATCTGCTTGGAAAATGAACGCTCGGAAGGTTGAACCATTGATGTCTGTAAGCACCCTAGTATCTTCGTCTGGCAAATCGTGATCATAATCACGAACTTCCACGATCAAATCTGTTGGACCATACAAAATATCCAACTGCTTTTCACGGAAAGCCATAACTAGACGCTTTTTATCACTCACCGTCTCGTACCCACTTCCAACCAGTGATTTCGTGTAAATCTTCCTCCAGTTTACATAAAGCCTCGCAATTCAAATAATCAATAACATCTTCTTGATCCGCAAGACTTGAGACTTCAATCTCCAGTTTCAATAGAGGCATCGTTCATCTCCTTTTCCATAGCGATGATGGTTTCGCGCCATAGGGCTTCTAATGAGGCTATTTCCGCCTCGTCCTCGGGTGAAATGTAATCCCTCACTTGACCAACTCCTTATTCAACTCGTAGTTGACCTTCATCGCGAGATCTAGCCCGCGAATCACGCCTGTCATATAGGCGCACTCCTCGTCGTTGCCTTGTGCCAATTCTTCGCGCCCACGCATCTGATAGAACTCGCGAGCCTTGATGTATTCATCCCATTGCATTGTCATTTACTTACCTCCCTGTGATATGGCTTTTTGATGTGCTTTAACTAAAATACTGATCGCTTCTGCTACCAATGGACGCTCGGCTGGTGAAACTTTCCAGAACTCGCGATCTAGATAATCAATGCGCTTCAAGATCTCCTGTGGTGTTGCTTCGCTTAGTGTTTTCATTTTCGTCCTCCCTAGACAATTCCTGGATAACCAGCGTCAAACATTCTGCTGTTTTTTTGATCTGCGTACCAACTTGGATCTTCGACTTCTACCTGCTCCTCGCAACGGTGGGCTGGGTAAAATGTGCGAATCGCGCCGTACATATCGCCCTGCCATTTTTGCTCAACCGCTAAGTACCAATTACCTTTTTTAGATTGCTTCCATACAAGACCGCTTGCACCGCATCTGTTACAAGATTTCATTTGCTGCCTCCCTAAATCGGTATTTCCGATTTCCTACAAGACAATTCTTGCAGTCTCCAACTTGAAGTCAAATGTTTTCCTATAAAGTTTATGTGATTTATGCCACACTTTCGCAATCGTGTCCATAAGCGAACTCTTGTGCATCAATCTCATCAAAGAGGTCGAATACCCTTCCGCACTCAACGCATTTACGCTTCATCTTGATCCGCTTTCCAGTGGCGCATATTTGCCATCATGTCTGAAATCTGATTGTGGCACTTGGACTCCATCCGTTCATTGTTCTCGCGGTAAAAATCCCAATCATTCGTGCTTGGATCATAAACAGTGCCATTCGGGTAAGCCCACTGGTACATCTCTCCAGCGTGTTCCCAACTTACAGATCCGTCATCCCAAACTACGGCTTTGATGGCGAAGTGCAATTCATAACTAGGCTTGTTCGTCAGTGTTGCCATTTTCGAGCATTTCCTTCCCTGCGCTTGAACCGAAAGTAACCATTACTCCGAATAACTCCGAGAGCAACTTTTCCGCCTCGGGTGAGTCCAACTTGATTGGTTTTGAGTCGCTAGCCATTAGAGACCCTGCGCTTTCAAGTGGCGCACGATCTCGTCTCCGATATTGCGCATCTTCCACGCTTCGAGCATATACATTTCGGCTGCTTGGGGGTCGCGGTGCTGTGCCTCGGACTCGCCCATCAATCGTTTGAAGCGGAGATCTACATAATCCGCAACTAACTGACTTACCAACTTGGTTGTTTCCATTACTTGCCCCCCATTTGTTCTAGTTCTTTCAAGATCTGCTTGAAAGCAACTTCTTTGCCTAACTGGAACATCCAGTCGCCTGTATCTCCTGCTTGATCTGCTGCCCATTTGAACTCTAGGGCTATTGACCTTTTGTCTTGGATGAAGCGTTCCAACTTATCTATATCTAACGCTGTAATCATTTGTTACCTCCTCCTGCCCAATCGAGCAAAACATTTGCCAACTTGATCGCTGTGTCCTTGTCAATGGTTGTTACGCCATTTCCAAAGCCGTGCTGCCACGGACTAATGCTGATGTAGTTCGGATCTGTGTCTGTCTGTGTCAATAGGAGCGATGTATCGGGGCTTACATTCACCCATTTCATAAAGTTGATTGTCTTTTCCATTACGCTGCCACCATTTCCTTCCAATAAGTCGCTGTCTTTTGGATGGCTGCTTTGTATAGGCGACGGACTGAATCTTGATCGCCAGTCGCTACATAGTCGAGCATCTTCTTGGTGTTTTCGTATGAGAGCCAAAACGCTTCGGCTTGGTTGCTGGACGCGAATTGAAGTTCGCCAGCCTTTGATTTTGAAGCAATCAAAACCATTGATTTATATGCTTTTAACGCTTGCGCGTGAATTGAGTTTTCCATCTTAGCCTCCCTGACTAATTTCGGAATCGGTTTCCGACAAGACTTATCTTTCCAGCCACCTTCTATAAAGTGAAGATTTCATCAATAAAGTTTTTGTGATTTGGATCACACTAGAGACCAAACCCCCATCTTGTTCGATCAATCTGATCAAAGTGGTTTCACATTGGGGACAGTCGTATAACTCGTTGCGAGAGTCCTTGATATCTACAACATTCCCGCAAGCAGGACATCCATAGCGTTTCCAAGATCCCTTCATGCACGAGTACCTAGCGGGCTAAACTCCCACATCATTTCGTCTAGTGCCTTGTAGTCCAACTTGGTACTAATCCATTGAATGAGGTCGGGGGTCTTACTGAACTCCAAGCCGTACAACTTGATGAACTCCCTGTAAGGAGAGTCGCCTTTGTACTGTTTCATAAACTTGCAAACTTCGAGATACATCACATAATCATTGGCTATGTGCAGTGCTACATTCCAAGTCGAGTAGTTCTTCCATCCGCTGTAAAGGGATTCATCTACCTTTGCTCCCGCTTTACTCACCATCGTCGCTCTCCTTGAAGTCGTCTTTGCAAGAGGAACACCACTTACCTTCGGGGTATTCCTTTTCATTTGATTCACACATTTCGCATAACTCGAACTTAACCTGCTTGATCGTCATGAGGCTACGCTCCAAGCATTGAAGTCAATATCTGCTGCTGTGCGCCGTGCATCCATCCACGCGGTTTCTCCGTAGAAGTATTGCGCTCGCTGTCCTGTTGGTTTTACCCGCCAATAGTCGTTTCCGTCCCATTCGACCTTTACCAAGTCTGAATCGAACTCCACGAACCATTGTTTAACTGAACTGACTGGTGGTTTAGGCACGATCAACCTCACCTGCTGCATCTGCCAACGCTGAGGCAACTGCGTCGTGATTATCACTGTCGCTTGGCATTAGCGAATCAAAATCATTTGCAACTTTGGCGAATGTTTTGAGATCAGCGTCAAAGTGTTCTGCCAAGTAGTACTGGTAAATAACTGCTTGGTTTTTATCTTCTACTTGATTCAACTGTTCTATTAGTTCTGCAACTGTTGTTGCCATTACAGGTCTCCTATTTCTGCGTCTGCCATTTGAGTCCATCCCAAATAGCGTGTCTGATCAATAACTATATCTGCGCACCAAAGGCAAACTTTTCCGAACCTTTGAGCAAAATACTTGTCCTCGAACGCTTCGCTTGAAGCATTACCGCATTTCTCGCAACTATATGTCGCCATTACACAACCCTCCATTCACCTGTTTTTTTATCTAGGACATTTTTCTCGATCTCCCAGTTCGCTTCGTCCCATCTAATCTTGTCGTCCATAATTGGAGCAATCTTGTCTATGAACTCCTGCATTATTGCTTCTGCGTGTTTTCTACTTCTTGCCTTGATCTCTATGATTGAGATAGACAAGTCGGTGCAGTAATACTTCGCCATTACTTGACCACCTTTAGTCGAGTGACATTTGCATTGTCCATCCACGGGCTGTTGAAGGTGAGTAACTCCCAACCAAAATCGGCGCATACATACAAACTGCTATCGCCATCTCGCTCGATCCGCACCCTGTCTCCAACTGAGAGTGCAGTGTGACTGCGGTTCTCGGGCATCTTGTCCTTGAAGTATTTGTCCCAAACATCGCCTGAATAAGTGTTGGTCTGATGAAAGAGCATTTCTAAGATTTCTTCGTCAAACATCGCTGGCGGGATCTCCGACTCGAACTTTAACTGAGCATTTACCACCTTGCCTGATTCTGCAATCAAATCGGCTCGGTGAGCAAACGCTGACCATTCAACTGTGATTGTTGTACGCATTAGATTGACTCCTGCATCTCGGGGACGAATGAAGCCATCTGCTTCGCGGAATCAAGTAGCGAAACTCCGTTATCAACCGCTGGAGTCTTGATCTTGTAATCGGCGTACAAGTAACCACCACTTGTATCGAGGTTGAACATCAATGCCTCGAACGAACCTTCGTCTAACAAGTTGTACTTGGCTGGGTAAACCTTGCCATTTCGATCTCGTGCTGGCGACTTCCAACTTGCTGACTTGTGAACTCCGCCATCAATTAGGCAGATGAATGAGTGAACTGATCCACCGCGTCCATTACCTTCGTCCTGAACGATTCGGATGTATTTCTGTCCCTTTGTTGGAACTTCGGGGATGAACTTGACGCGTTGGGCGTGTGACCAATCGCGGTGCATCTTTTCGGTTAGCGCGTCTGCGTAACTATTGATTCGCGCCTGTAATTCCTTGCTGATTAGATCTTGCATTTTTGCCTCCCTGTGGAATCGGCGATTCCGACAGGACTAATTCTTCCACCACGAAAACTAAAGTCAATTAGTCATGCTATTTGTTTTTGTGATTTAGAACACGCGCTTTCTTCTGCTCGTAATACATAAACGGCGCACTTGTATAAGCATCATTATCTGCCGCTATTTTCAAGGCTTCAGGAATACTTGCCCCTGCGTACAAAGCACCAAGCGCATAACTTGATCCGCTACCTACTCCATAGAAACCACGACCATCGAGACAGATAGACATAGAGTCATCCAACTCGAATACCTGACCCCCTACTGCGATGAGAAACCCAAACTTTGCTTCGTCATCATCTTCATTCCATTTGTATTCATTATCCTTGAAACACTGCTTCAATGATGGGACTGCCTTTGCAATCATAAAGTGATACAGGTCGTCTAGATCTGCGCCTACTGGCTTGGGCGGATTCCATATGTGCTGTGCAATATCGCAAGGTGCGACTTCGCCTGATCCAGCGATGATGAACGAACCTCGCTTGCTGATCTTGACCATTTGCTGATGGGAGAATCTTCGACCATTGGGTGCAGTAACTTGACTATCTGCACCAAAGCGAACTCCAGTCTCGGACTGTACTGCGATGATTGTGGTCATATGCGAATCCTCCCACGGAGAAGCCTAAGCGACCTTTTGCGCCTTTCGGTGGATTGGCTGGGGTTGTTTATCCCGCTTGACGCGTTTCTCCTTGTAGCCCGCTTTGAGGGCTTTCGTTGCCTCTGCTCCGAGTTGCAATCGGACTAATTCGAGAAGCACCGCTGCGAACTCGATCCCATGCGCTGCGTGGTCGGAATCATATTGCCTGACATATCCCATCCCATCTATCCTCGTGACTAACGCTCGATCCACGATCCAATGAGCCATCTCGTGCAGTATCACCGCTTCGGTTCTAGCCCACTGGGGCAACTTGATCTCGTAGCAACTAGCGTCCCAACAAGCATTACGCCTTGCCCGCCCATCTCCTACCATCGGCGCGTTCCCTTGTACCCAACTGGGGGTTGAAATGTGCCACCTCGCTGTGAACCATTCGTAACTGACTACTTTTTCCATATATGCCTTGCATTGTTTCGTGCTGGCTGGAACTTCGACGACATATCTAACATATTCCCCATCGGGTTTTCTGATCTCTCGGATTCTTTGAGGTTGAAGCATCTTTTCGCCCAACTTGGACTGGTACTTCTTGTGTCTAATCCACTGCTCCGCACCATAGATTCTGCTGCGCTGATTATCTGGCTTGCTCATCCTTGCTCCCCTTCTATCTCGTTCCAATAAGCCCTACTTTGATGGCAGGTATGAAAGTACCTGACTATGTTGTCGGGATCTCGGTAAGTTTTCTTGCAGTGTTCGCAATACCAAGTGTTTCTTTGGTTCAT
>Ga0247723_1001172_pt1 | contig 15833 bp, 18 predicted proteins | sample MSEWelMarce5H_FC_FD_189079 | JGI IMG/M metagenome (GOLD analysis project Ga0247723, IMG submission 189079) | Subsurface sediment microbial communities from gas well in West Virginia, United States - MSEEL Well Study Marcellus 5H_FC | ecosystem: Environmental > Terrestrial > Deep subsurface >...
TAGAGTTTCTTAGCGCCTGCATCTGTAGAGCCGTTACCCAACTCAGACACAATGCGTGCAGGGATTACAAACTCACCATCGGCAAGGCGTGCGGGTTGGTTCTTAGCGCCAATGGTTGCAGGAATGCTGTCAGACACGCCGTCACCGGGGCCTTTGAGCAGACGCCCACCATCAGAGTAACTACCCAAGGAACCTAAACCCCCACCCATTGCGTAGCCCATCATGCCGCCGTCAGCGGCAAGCTGTTTGCCTGTTACGTCGTAGCGTTTACCGTTACCCGCCAAGTACGTTCCATCTTCTTGCAATACAGCGGTGTATGTCTCCGTGTTGTATCCAGAAGAATCAGTAACCTCAATGGTCTTTGCCTTGGTCAACTCGGCAGCTTTTGCGTCCCCAGCTTTGGGTGCATTCGGGTTTGTGCTGCTTTCAGTAACTGTGCCGTCCTTGCCTGCTGACAAGAATCTAGGCTTGTACTTCACACCGGCAGAAAAGTATGGGCGCATGATGCCTTCAGCGGTTGATGCCGCTTTACTTTGCACGGGGTACTTGCCGCCGCCTTTACCCATGAGGTAGTCGTACGCAGCCAGCGAGTCGCCAGTCTGCTTGTTATACAACTGCTCAAATTCAGCCATTGTTTTAGGTGCTTTGGGGATGTAACCAAGACTGCCACCACCATCGGTATACGCGTCACGTAAACTTGTCATGCCTGTAAAGCCGCCAACTGGAATGCCGGGGATAACAGGGGAAGTTGTGATTGTTCCGTTGGGGTTGACTGTTGCACCACCGCCAAAGATAGATGGGCCAGTTGCACCGGATACGCCTACTGGGAGCGCTGTGGCTGGGGCTGTTGTTAAGCCTGTGGATTTATCTACTGTAGTAGTTGTGTTCTGTGTTACATCAATGTTCTTAACGCATGCTTGGGCGGCTTTGTCCCAGTGATATCCCGTTCCGCAATCTTTGTAGTCAATGATGACAGGCTCGTCTTTAATGCACGATTTGCCGTCAGCACTCTTGTGGTATCCGGTAGGGCACGGTTTATTTTTGTCGTCCAACACAATTGTGTCATTACCTGTGCCGCCTGTAATTGTGTCGTTGCCTGTGCCGCCTGTAATAGTGGATACAGTTTTAGGCTTAAACAAACCAAAGAGGTCTTGCCCCGTTGCCGCTTTAATGTCCGCTTGGTTAATGCCAAGACGCACCATTTCATCATTTGAAAGTCTCTGCGCGTCCGCTACAGTGAGCGCCCCAGAGTTAATCTTGTCTTGTAAACTGCCTGCAACTTGGTTAATGTTAGCGTACATGCCAGCTATGCCGCCTGTATCGCCTTTTAAATCACCTGCTTTGTACCCAAACGCGCCATATAAATTTTGCGCTGATGTAGGGGCCCCTGTGATACCAGCCGCATCGTTTAATGTGTGAGTAGCTGCATACTGCGCAGCTTGAGACATGCCTGCGTTCTTCATAGCGTTTGCCAACGCTTGATCTGTTAAACCTACATCAGCGGTTACGTCTAAAAACTTCTGAGCGCTCATAGTGGCAGGATTTACCGCCTGCACAAAACGTTTTTCAAAATCACCTTGGTTAGCCTGTGTGCCTGTAATGCGGCCAATGTCAGCAGCGCCTACGTTGTACTTTTGCATATCTGCAGCGATCTGTGCATCAAGTGCGCCAGAAGCTAACTTAGATTGGTCAAGCCCTTTGAAATAATTAAACACATCTTGGTCGCCAACAAGCATGCCGTTAGCGTAACCGGGCACACCGCCACCAGCCAAAGCTACAATGCCACCACCAGCAAAACCTGAAGGAGCGCGGGGTTGCAACGTAGCAGCAATACCTGTTTGCGGGTTTGTATATGCGTCAGAGAAGTTGCGGCCACCAAACTCGCTGGCTTTAACGGGTGCCAGAGACTTGTACGTCTGGGTGTACGGGTCGTATAACTTTTGACGAATGTATGCAGGGTTGGTGTTCTCCGGCATCTTGGTCGTTGTAGGAACCATAGCGCCTGCCATGATGGGGGCTGCCGCCATACCAATATTAGTAAGGTTGTTCTTAGCAAAAGTCCCCATAGCTGCGGGGCTTGCCGTAGCCGAATTAAATCCCGCAGTCAGCGTCTCCATAGGCGTTGCTGAAGCCAGCTTCGAAGCAACTGCTTGTTGCGCCGCTTCTTCGCTCAAGCCAGCGCCAACAGATTGTGACAACGCCCCAGTACCCGCATTCATCAAACTCTCGCCAATACCTGCGCCGCCGTAAGCACCCAGTCCGGCCATGAGGCCGCGAGACAGACTACCGGTAGCTAACGCCGTGATACCGCCCGTAGCCAATCCAGCCATACCCGCAGTCAACCCGGGGCCCCCAAGAGCTACACCAGCAGGGCCAAGGAACGCGCCAAGGGCGATAGGGGCAATAGTCTTAAACAAGTCCGACAGCATGCCAGCTTCGGGTAAACCCGTAGTAGGATTGATGGTCAACGAGCGACCATTGGCTTCGGCAAACTTCTGTAGATTCCGGACTTCGTCCGGCGTCATGTGGATCAGTAAAGAATCATCGCCACGGCCTTGCTTGGCAACCATGTCGGCAAACTTATGTAGGCTCATTTTTGCCTCTCAAAATGGGGGTTGTTTGATAATATCATGCTGGGAGCGCGGAGACAAATGAAAGTGTGGCTACGACGGAAGCTGTTGAGGGTTTAGTCGGTGTGCCCGAAGCTGCGTAGGTTGGGATTGTCAGAGTTGCAATAGTGGGCGACCAATAGATTTGGACGTAGTCTCCTGCATTCATGGACAAAAAGTAGTTCCAGCCTTTGATGTCGTGCGCAGGGTCAATTGCACTTTTACGCGCTACAGAGCCTACAATCCCTGTAGACCCCACAATATCCGTGCCATTTTGACGCAACCAAATGTACATATCTTGCGGCGCATTATCAAAGTTTTCTATTTGCACACTAAACTGAAGGTTGTAGACACCCGCATTTGCTACAGTTATCTTTGATCCTGTTTGAAGCGACACTGCATTGGAAAAGTCTGTATTGGATAGGGTGAGTAATGTGGCTGTATTAGCCGTTGTAGACTGGCTCGTATAGCTAGAAAACGCGCCGTACGGAAACCCAATATATCTACCCCCAGTTCGGCCAAACAGTTCGGCAAACGAATTTTGCAGTTGGTTAAAGTACAAACGCAAAACATTGGTAAACTGATCTTGATACCGGCGTTCGTACTGATCCGTGCCCAATGGTAAATTGGGTGGGGCAGGGGTAATGATCTGGTCTTTGGTCGCCATCAGCGTCTACCGTCAGGACGAATATCTATACGCGGTGCGCCCAACTGCCAGACTGTGTTGATCTGGTTAGAACTGATTTTGAAGATCATTTGGCGACCGCGCATGCGGGTAAAGATCATGCCGGTAAACTGCTCAGTAATCACGTATGTACTACTTTTAGCTACAGGTTGCGATGCCGTGCTTGTTACGCCAGAACCGGAGTTTGACAAACCGTATAGCGTCATAGCCACCGAAGGCGTATCCCCCGTAGGAGAGTTTTCAGCGTTTTCAAAGGTCAGATCAGGAAGGACGCGCCACACAAAACCAAAATTATGTCCATCGCCAATGTCAAACTCTGAGGATGAAATGTAGGCATCAATAGCAGTGGTTGTTCCTGTTTCATTATTGTTCAAACCTTGCTCGTGATAGACCAAATTGTTGCTGTACGTAGCTGCCAATGGGAAGTCAAGCAAACCAGAATCAAGCCAAGCTGTTCGTGCCATCGTGCCGTAGTACCAGATTTTTTCTAGGTAGTTGTAGATTACGTAGCGATCAACTTCGTTGCTGTTGGCAGAGCAGTAGAACCACCAGACTTCGTTAAAGCCTTCGTTTGTACCTGCAAACACCTGCGCTGCTTGGGCTTGGTTAAAATCACCAAATATGTGACGACGCAAGTCACAGTTAAGTGTTTGCACGCGACCATCATAAGAATAGAACTTGTCCACGCCCATCCAGTACACAATACCGGAAGCAATCACCGCCGCGTTGGGGCCTTCAATAGAGATGTTGTCGCCTAGCAGTTGAGGTGCCCAGACGTAAGGGGGGCCAAGGTATTGCAGAGAATACACAGCCGAGTCGGTAAATACCAACACCTCTTGCCGAGTCTGAACTGTAGCCACAATCTCAGAGCCGTGAGACACTCGTACAAAACCTGCTTGGTTAGTGGGGTCTGGCGTCCAGTTGTATGGATCATCCTGCGCTGACCAACGAATCAACATAGGGTCAAGTGTTGCACTGTTGTAGTCGTTGCAACCAAACACAATTATAAATCTAGATGAATCCGATACTGTAATACTGTTTTGTACAGTCGGCACGTCAACAATCTTAGACACAGCGCCAGAGCCAGAAGAGGATGTGTTAACTTCAGCGCCAGCTTGGTCAAGTAGATTAAAAGTCAAACCGCTAACTTGGAAAGCGTAGTAGGTAACACCCGCAGTAATACCTGTAGGTAACGACCCACCAGAAAACTGAAGCGCAGCGCCTTCTGTATAAAGTACAGTGGAAGTCACTACAGTTGGCGAAGCATTGGTAAAGGTAACTGTGCCGCCAAGAGAGTTGAGCAGTACGCCGCGAGTTGTTACACCGCCCGTTGCATCCCAATAGTACAGACCGCCACCACGGGGGCCAAACACTAAATCTTCGCCGTAGTTAATTTGGCTCCAAAGCTGTAACGCTACAGTAGAAGTTCCGCCGTTACCCCAAGTACCCGCACCCCAAGCGCCTGCGCCCCATCCTGTTAGTGGTACGGCATACGCAGGGCCAGCGTTAACTTGGTAGGCCGCAGAAACAGCCGAGCCGCCCGTAGCACCCGCCGCAACCACAGTAGCTGTTGTAATTGTGTAAGAGTTAGCGTTAACTACTGTGAGTTGAAATTCAGCATTGAGGGTTGTTGCGTACGTGCCTGTAACACCTGAGAACGTAACAAATGAGCCTGTAGTTGCACCGTGGGCCGCAGCCGTTACTGTGACTGTGGTTGTGCCATTGCCCGTAAAAGGGTCAGTGCCAAGCGTCGTTGTTGTGCGGATAGGCGTAATGTCTTTGTACGCGCCACCAAGTTGGATATAGAATTTTGTATTTGTACCAACACCAACTAGGTTAAGGTTGCCTAGCGTTGTCCAGTTCCAAAGCGAACGGCAGACGCCGTTATAAGTGTCGGCAGAAATGCGCTGCCAGCCACCTAAAATCTCAGGATTGCCTTGACGGAAACGGATTTTGTCGCATTCGTACCAGCCACCCTCAGTGGTATATCGCGTGTTCTCTTTATTCACGCCGGGCTTGAACAGTATTTTCTGTAATGGCATTTTTAGTCCAGCAATGCGCACTCGGCAGTGCGGCGTTTAAGTAGGCCCGGCAAAACCTTGCCGCCGCCTTTAGTCCAGAGCATCAGTTGTTCCTTGGCCCCTTCCCAATCATTGGCATTGATTTTCCTCTTTAACGTAGATGTTTGCAAGCGCCCAACGCCTAAATTATAGGCAAAGTCAACGATGGCGTTGCACTTACGTACGTCTGTAATCAGGCCTGGGCAGTTACGCAAAACACCGGGCAGGTACGTATGCTCTAACTCAATCATTAAAAGCGCCCTTGCCGTGGGTTCATCCATCGGTGGGTCTTCCAAAGTTACCTTACGCTTGTCTGCGTAGTAAGTAGAGCCGTAGCCAATTGTTGCCACGTTAGCTGGACAAAGGTAAGGCTTAGCCCGATACCCTTCATACCGGCGGCACAGTTCAGCGGCAAGCTCCAAGTTCATAGGCCACGTTGCTTCAGAGTTCTGTCAAGGAACCAATAGTTAATTGTCCCAGACAATAAGGCTGAGAAGTCAGGGGTCATCATCGTTTTAAACACTTCTACGGCTGGCGCACCGGCAAGCCATGCGTTCCATGCAAACCATACGTGGATAAACGACCAGACAAACAGCACCCAGTAAGTTACGACTGGACGCACAGAAGCTGACAGACTAGCAACCCAACCGCCTGCGGCTTTGACCATCTCGGCCTGCTGAACGATGGCGTTGTTAAACGCATCCATGACACCTACGTCAATAGCGGCTTCCCGTTGAGCACCAATCTCAGCCAACTTCTGCTGACCACGCAGTGTTTCTAGTTCGCACTGGCGTGTAAACATCAACAGTTCATGCTGGCGCTCATTCTTCTTGTCAAAGAACTTTAAGACTTCGGGAGCCATACGGAACAGGCCGCCAAACACTGATCCTAAAATACCGCCACTTAGAATATCAAACATTGGATTCCTTTATCGTAAACATCAGGTTTTTATGTGCAGGGTAATTGACAATTACTTCACCTTCGGGGCACTTGTATTTAATGTGAGCCATTAACGTAGCAACACCGGGCGTCACTTGCGTGGTAGTGTCAAGCGTAAACTTGTACCCAAACTTGTCCACTGTGTCGCTGGCTGGGCCTGAAAACGTTGCAATGCTAGGTTTGGCTGGGTGTACAACCAATTCAGAATCCCGCACCTCTATTTTAAATGACGTAACTTCGCAGTTATCTCTGAGCTTTTGACGAGCCACTACAACCTTGAATTCGCCATTTGCAGGTGCATCGGATATTTGAAAGTGCTCTGGTGACCATTTAAGAATGTCTTTGTGGAACACACCAAACTTGTCAGCAAGCGTATAACCACCACCAATCATGGCAGTTGAGGCAGTTACCGCACCAATAATCTTGGTGTAATACTCAAGTTCCATATCAACTCAAACTCCATGCAATCATGTACGTGCCAAAAATGACGAAGGCCACTATACAGGCCGCCGCAATGAATGCTTCAGCCCAGTCCCACATTATGCTGGCTCTGGTACTCTTACCGTGGCTGCTATGACTGCTGTCGATGTGTCTCGATCAATTGTCAGGTAGCCTTGGCAAATGATGTTGTAGTCTTGCCCGTTAGCGTCTTTCTCGCTTTTGACGGGCACCGTGATGTCGAGGTTCTTAAACAGAAACTCTTTGCCGTTTTCAAATACGCGCCAAACATGATCCATTGAACCGCGACCTTCTTGGCCACGGGTTTTGTTAAATCTAATCTGGTACTTGTTCATATGATCTCAGCAGCAGGCATTGGGCAAGCTGCGGGTTGAGCCATCTGCACGGTCAAGTTGAAATGCACAAACTTAATTGGCAACTCCGCCGCATGGCGTGTGAACGAGTGCATCAACCATGAGTTAGCAAAGATCATCAAGCCGGGTTTGGGCGTGAAGTTAATCATCTTACTTGCAGGTGTTGCGGCACTCATGTCTTGCTCTGGCAAATCAATCTGCACCTTGGCCGCACGAGGGTCATGGAACACTACGCGGGAGCAATCTTCTGGTGTCTCAAGGAAGTAAAAGCCCACGATCTGTGAGCCAAAACCGTGAACGTGCGCGTCCATTGCAGAGTGCTTGTGGTGCTCTTGTGTCCACATTTCTGTAAACGACACCGCCTTGTCTTGCATGGCGTAACCTTGCTCATTGAGAATGTTCCAAGCAGTAGCGCCGACAAACTCAGAGAATCCAGCCATGCGTGGATCAGCAAAGTAGTTGCCAGTCATGTGCACAGGGTAAATCTCGTTTAAGTCGCGCTCTTTTTTTACAACTTCAAGAGCTTCTTCGGAGACAGCGTTAACCACCTCCAAAAAGTCAGGACGCTCAATCAAATAGATTGGGCACGGAAAATGGTATGCAACTTGAAGCTGCGTGTTTTGAACAACTTGAGCCACTGACTCAGCGGCTTTGCATACTTTAACTTTTGACTTCTTGGTGGCGGTTTTGCTCATTGTTAGCTCCTTGTATTGGGGCTATCAGTTTACAACCTGAACCCACTGCCAAGCAAGGAAATCAAACTTATATTGATTATCGTCAACGGGACGGGCAGGAGCCTCTTTCCAGTTGTTGTCAGCGCCACACCACATTACCAGCACGCCTTCAACTGGCTCTGGGCGTGGGATCGGGGGAACCATTGTGCAAGTAGCCTCGTCCAAAGTCCAAGCAGACCAATTTTCGGCTTGTTCGCGGTTGTTAAAGGCCGCAATAGTGTTTTGCTGACGCGCAGTTTTTTCTTCTGTTGTCATGGGACGAACTGTCCACACATCAGTCCAAACACCATCTACTTTTGCGTAAACGGCTTCGTCAGATTCAAGCACTTCATAAACTCCCGGTGTAGGGCGTTCAACACGAGCGAAGGGTTCCCAGTGCGCTGGAATAGAGCCAAACGCTTGAAGAAGATTATCTTCAAAAGCAGGGTGATTCTTGGTTACGCCGTTTTCAGTTTCAATATAAAGGTTCATGTTTTCTCCTAATTAAAGATTGCCTGTGCAAGTTGAGGGGAACGAACGAGTTGTACCGGGGTAAATGATACGGACAGCTCCGCAAGCTCCAGACCCATTAGCTCCATACTGTGCCCTACCGCCGCCGCCGCCATATCCGCCACCACTACCGGCTTGGTTACAGTAAAAACTAACAGCACTAATAATGGCCGCACCGCCTTGTGCACCACCAGACCCACCACCACCGCCAGCCGTTGTAAAAGTCCCCGTAGTAGGTGACGTACCTGATAAACCACCAGACCCACTACTTCCTTGGCCTAACAAGCCAACGCCCCCACCACCGCCACCGGCGCGACCATTTCCGCCTCTAACGCCACCACCGCCTGCTGAACCGCCGGAACCACTAGCGCCGCCTGAGCCACCATAACAGCAGGTTGTACCCGCTCCACCATTACCTGAATATCCGCCAGCACCCCCACCGCCCCCAGCAGGGCTACCACTACCGCCATTGCCGCCATTGCCGCCGCCGTCTGAACTTGAGGAGCATCGTACACCGCCAATGTAGCAAGAGTACGCACCCCCAGCTTTGGCATAAACAGTGGAAGAGTATGTAATTTGACTGTTACTACTTGGAGCGTTGGTATTAGCAGAGCCAACTGCTACCGTTACTGACTGTCCCGGTGTAACTGAAACATTGTTTTTGTACGCTAACGAACCCCCGCCGCCAGCAATACCGCTGCCCTGTCCAGCGCCAACAGAAACAACAGAAATAGAATTTACACCGGTTGGCACCACAAACGTGTATGAACCGGCAGATGTATAAGATTGTTGCCCTTGTACCACCGCAGTCACACTATTAGATGCCGCGCTTGCTGGGCCTGTGCCAATTGCATTAGTGGCCGTAACTGTAAATGTGTAGGAAGTGCCACCAGTCAAACCACCAACAGTCACGGTGCCTGAACCGGCCTGACTCAAAGTTCCCGTAATACCGCCGGGAGAAGATGTAGCCGTGTAAGTTGTAATGGTTGCACCGCCATCGCTTGCGGGAGCAGTAAACGGTACAGAAGCTGTAACACCCGAAATGGTTGCCGTACCAATCGTTGGTGCTCCGGGAGTAGTCGCAGTTGTAATGCTGTTTGACGATCCACTAGATGGCCCTGTACCTGCGCCGTTAATGGCTTGTACTTGGAATGTGTACGATGTGTTTGCTGTTAATCCAGACACACTAATTGGTGACGATGCACTTGTGCCTGTGATACTGCCGGGGTTTGATGTAGCAATGTAGCCTGTGATTGACGCACTGCCTGTATCAGTCGGCGCAGTAAAAGGAACAGACGCAGTTAACACCGACACACTAGCCGTGCCAATCGTAGGCGCACCGGGACTACGAGGCCAGATGCCTTGCTTGTTGTAGTTAGTCGCTTGTTGAAGCGTCCAGACACCTTTGGCTACTGTAGCCGTAGGCTCTGTTGGGTTCTTGGTGATAACACCACCGGGGTATTTGAGACTCATTTAAGCTCCTACAAACTCGAAGGGAATGAACGTGTATTACCAGGCCAGTAAATATTTACTGCGCCGTCACTACCAGCGCCTCCGTTGCCATAACCACCGCCTCCGTATGCCCCGCCGGAATTAGTAGCATCTGAACCACCCGATCCACCTTTACCTCGCTGCGTAGTAGCTGAACCGCACGGCCCTATTGCAGTGCCACCAGCGCCACTAGCGCCCTGCCCTCCGATACCTACACCACCTCCGGAAAAATAAGTTGCGCCGCCACCGGCGCCGCCGCCGCTACCAGAAGTTCCTGAATTAAATGGAACACAAAAACAAGCCCCGTTGCCACCGTTACCGCCATTACCACTGTATCCAGCGGCTCCAGCACCACCCCCGCCATACGCGCAACTAGAAGTACCACCGGATCCGCCGGTAAAACCAGTGCCAAATGTAGCGGTTCCACCCGCTCTACCAAATCTATAATTTGTCTGTCCACCCGATGTCGCTCTTACTGTATTGCAGTTAAATGAAGACCATCTAGAAGAACACGCCGAACTAGCCGCAACCTTAACAGCGTATGAATTACCGGGAGTAACTGAAATATTATTGGCGTATGCAAGACCGCCACCACCACCTCCAGCTAAGCCCAAACCGCCAGAATTACCAGCGCCGCCAGCACCAGCTCCCACAGCCACAACAGAAACAGATGTAACACCGGCTGGCGCTACCCACGTATAAGTACCAGCAGTTGTGTACGCCTGCGAACCCGCATTAGATGCAGTGATTGAATTACTTGCGCAACTTAATGGGCCATATCCAGTAGCGTTTGTTGCTTGCGCTTTAAAAGTGTACGAAGTAGCGTCTGTTAAACCTGTGACTGTCAAAGGAGAAGAAGCTCCCGTTGCAGTAAAACATCCGGGTGTTGAAACAACTCTGTATCCAGTAATTGAAGCTGGATACCCCGCGCAAGCAGGAGCAGTAAATGTTACCGAAGCACACAGAGCAGAGCCAGCCGTAGCCGTACCAATCGTAGGCGCACCCGGCGTTGCAGGCCATGTACTTGCACCCTTTGCTTGCATCTGCTGGGTAACTGACCAAATTCCAGAAAAATTAGGCATTACAAATTTCCTGTATTTGTTGATGGGAATGAACGAGTTGTGCCGGGGTAAATGATCCGGACTGCACCGCCACGGCTGGTATTACCGCCGCCGCCAGCACCACCACCATATAAACCACCAGTCCCGTTAGCAGCATTACCTCCACCTGAGCCTCCAAAACCACCAACTGTTCCGCAAGAACCGGGGTATTTAAATCCACCAGAACCACTAGAACCTTGACCCAAAATACCTACACCGCCACCGCCACCGGGGCCAGCTACGCCGGGTACACCTCCACCACCACCACCACCGCCACCACCAGCACCGTATGAGCCATTTGCATTATTGTTTCCGCCCCTACCACCATTACCAGAATAACCAGCCGCACCACCGCCACCACTTTCATAAGTTGAAGAGCAAGCCGCAGGCGTTCCACCGGCACCACCATTACCACCGCCATCTCCAGTGTATGTGCCACCAGCACCACCAGCGCAGCCACTACCAAGTTGCCCACCACCACCTTTAACAACAGCGGTGGAAACAAAATAAGAGTCAGTAGAAGATGTGGCCCTATTGCCAACTACTACAGTGTAAGAATTTCCGGGTGTAACAGAATAGTTATTTTTGTAACCAAGACCCCCACCGCCAACTCCGCCAGCAACACCACTATTGTCACGGGCAGCGCCAACGGCAACAACGGATACCGAAGTAACACCACTTGGCGCAACCCAGCTATATGTGCCAGCGGTTGTGTAAGCATCTTGACCAATTGTTAATGGAGTAACAGAATTAGAAGCCGAACTTGGATAACTTGGCCCATATGCGTTAGTCGCAAACACTTTAAATGTGTATGCTGTACCAGTGGTCAGTCCTGTTACAGTCAAGGGTGAAGATGCGCCAGAAGTTGTGTTTGTTCCCGTAGTAGTGCAATAAGCCGTATAAGCTGAGATAGCACCGCCGCCAGTACAAGCTGGCGCAGTAAACGCGACAGACACAGACGTAGAACTTGCTTGAGAAGCAGAGCCAATCGTAGGGGCGTTAGCAACCTTCAGGGCGTTGTACCCCGGCAAAACAATACCAGCTTGATAGCGCATCGACATGGGTTACCCCCCTATCAAGAAGTAATGGCTTCGTATGAGGCTGTCAGTTCAATCGCATTAGTTGTACCAGACGTAACTACGATTGACTGGGACTCACCAACATAAATGGCTGTTGTTTTATCAATAACAATCAAAGATGCGTTAGCAGGTACGCTAACTTGGTAAACGATACGATAAGCTGTACCGCCACCACTTGTTGCGCTGTTCACAGACACAGTGATGTTAGCCGCAGAACCTGTTACGTTAGACGCAACGATGTTGTCCAGCTTGTTAACCGTGCCAGAAGCAGGTGTCAATGCTGTCCATGTTGTTGCGCTTGTTCCAGACGGAATCAAGTATGAAGTATTGCCGTAGATGCTCGTGACGGCGACGATATTTGGATTTGCCATGTTTACTCCTTAGAACCCGAAGATCATCGCCATAGCGATGGATTTACCTGTTGTTACACCACTAGACTGTTGAAACGTTGGTAACGCTCCTGCGCCATTACTTGTGAGAATATAACCTGCTGTGCCGGGGCCAGCAGAGGCTTGGAAAGCGCCTGTGCTAGTCGTGCCTGTAAACACCACACTATACGCTGTGGTTGTTGTAAGACCTGTACCACCGCTGCCAACCGCCAAAGTACCGCCAACAGTCACAGCGCCAGCGGTGGCTGAGTTAGGGGTCAAGCCGGTAGAGCCAAAGCTGATTGTTGAAACACCATCAGTTGCGCTAGAAGAAACTTCTACAAAATCAGAGCCGTTCCAAGCCACCAAAGCTTTGGTGCCCGAAGTAATTGTGACGCCTGTTGTTGGGCCGCTACCAACAATCTTTACTGATTGGCTTGTAGATGTGGCGTTGATGACAACAAAAGTTTTGCTGTAACCGGCAGTGAGGGTGTCGCTTACCGTAATTGTTAACAGACTTGCGGGGTTGCCTGTGCAGCGAATAATTTGGTACTGCGCTGTGCCCGTAGAGCCACTGCCAACCTGCGCAATGTTGGTAGCTAGGTTATCGCCATTTGTGTTTGTAAGCGTGACCGCAGTTTGACTACCGCTAATGATTTGGCTACCGGCAATAGCCGCATCAAGATATTGCGTAATACCGTTGTTAACGGTGTCACCCCATGTGCCGGATAACTCACCCTGAACCGGCAGTGCAAGTTCTAGGTTGGTTGAATATGCTGTAGTCATTTAAAACTCCTATTTTTGTGTAGCACTTGTCTACACAGTGCTGATATTTTGCCAGTTTGCGTTCTCGCTGTCATCAATTAATGACCAATAAAAAACACCCGGATCGCCAAGTCTGCCCATTGCCTGATTGCCAGTAATCGCTAGAAGTTTTGCCCCTATAACGTTACCGGGTGTGCCCACAGAAGAAACGCCTGTAATCGACACTTGTTTACTTGGTACATCGTCTCCAACAAGCCCTGAAGCATTGACACCGCTCAAAGCTACTTGAATTGTTCCGATTGAAACATTACCAACAGAACCCGTAGCCTGTAAACCATCCGCCGCCCAGTTAAATACCGCTGTACCAACAGCACCAGAAGCCGCAACGCCACTGATTGCGATAGACCGCTCAGCTACAGAAACGTTACCCGCAACACCCGCTGCTTGAATACCATCAATGTTAGCGCCGTAAGTAAACCCAATAGAGCCAACATCGCCTGTAGCGGTAACACCAGAAAGCGCAACCGTTTGAGTAATCCCTACAGTACCAACCGAACCTGTAGCAATAACGCCGTCTTCCTGCTCAGCCGAAGAACCAACAACACTTCCAACCGAACCAATAGCTCCAACACCAGACAACCCAGACTCAACGCCCGGAATTGCAACTTCTCCGGGCTGCCCAATAGCCGATACACCAGTAAGCGCAACAGTATTTGACTCAGCAACATCCCCAACCGCGCCTGTAGCCGCCACACCTGTAATGGCTACTTCATAAATAGCTTCCGCAGTAACAGTACCAACAGCGCCAGACGCGGCAACGCCAGAGAGCTCAGACTGCTGACCTCCCCAGCTATTACTGCCCCACGAGCCTGCGCCCCATGCGGTTGTCATTTACTGCCCTCCTATCTAGGAGGATCAGGTTGTAGCCAAACGCAGCAACGCAGTTGATGTGGTGTTTGAAGGCATTGTCAAAGTGAACGTACCGGCAGTCACAGTCTGTGAACCGAAGGTGTGCACGCTAACAGCCTTGTTAGAAGCCGAAAAGTTATAAATCAACACAGCGTCAAACGCGGTGCTTAGCGTCACGTTCGTGTAAGTGATACTTGCGCTGGGTGTCCAGTAGCCTGTACCCGCAGTAGTAGATGTGTTTGTAGACAAGGGCGATGTGCCGTTTGTCACTGATACTCCACCAGCGGTGTAGTTTGTACCTGTTACTTCACCAGTAGATGAATACGCTGTTGTTGAAGCGTTCACTGTGGCGGAAGCCAAATACAAGGCGGCTTTAAAAGTGTTGCCTGTACTTGTGGTGAAGTTATGCGTAGCTGTCATCAATTCGCCGAGGAATGATGAGCACATTGCTTGAGTGTTTGCCATGATTTTTCCTTTACTCGAAAGAAGCTGCCGCAGCGGTAAGTACCACTGCTTTCTTTAATTGAACGTGCACCGAACGGTGGACAAGTTCCCCATCCAACCAATACTCCACCCAAGTGGTGTACTCGTCATCATTATCAACGAAGCCTTCTTTTTTCTCAAGAAGAGAATCGTCCATATCGCCTTTGGTTGTCGTAACAATCAATTTGAACTCCTAATTAATGAAGTGGTTGGGCCGTTAGTTGGCATTGTGATGGTGAACGTGGTTGTAGAAATTTTGTCTGAGCCGAAATCCAACACAGCGATAGACGGCTTACCAACAACAGTGTCGTTATAGATTAACGCACACCGAGCCGTGATTGCACCTGTCCACGAAATGTTTGGAAAGCCTACATAGGCGGTGTATCCTGAAGACGACACCGTGATGGGTGTTAACTGTGCGCCGCCAAGCGCGTAAGTGCCTGTAGCCGGCACTTCATCAGTTGAACTGTACGCAGTTGTATCTTCGTTCAGGTTAGCATTAGCCGTGTACAGGGCAATCTTAATTACGTCGGTCGTCAGGTCATGAATACCTTGGTACAACTGCGCCTTGAAGCTGGTGGTTTGGGTCTGGATGATCGACATATCAAGTTACCCTCTGACGGAACTGACCAGAACGGTAAGCGTCTTGACGCTCCATACCATCACCCAGACGTTTAGCCAACGCAAGAGCTTCCATGAACTTGGTGTTGTAAAGCTGCATCATGTCCGCCTCACCCTTCATGTAGGTGTAAGCCTCAACCAACGAGCCGTACAACAGCACAGAATCAAAGTTGTCGCCAAGCCATGTACGGCCATCAGCAGCCGTTGTAATGGACTCAGGGTAATAGTAGTAGTGCAATTCAGTGCGGTAGTTCTGGTCTGGCGTAGGGCCAAGGATAAACGTCAATTCATCCGTAACAGTAACGCCAGATACAGTAGGGCCAAACAAAGCGTAGTACCGTGGCACACCTGTGTCATTAGGCGTGGGATAAGCCTGCCTAATGAAGTTAACGTCTTTATTTAACAAGTACTCGTAGGTGCCTGTATTTACATCTCCGCCGGTGACATCTGTAATAACCGCCAAGGAATATACGGCCAAGAAATCGTCAGGGGCTTGTAGATACTTACTATTAACCGCCATAGAACCCTGTACATTCTTGCGAAGCGACGGGAACTGCACGTTGTTGTAAATACGCTGCTCAGCCTGCGTAACGAACACAGGGATATTAGCCACGAAATCTGCTTCCGTGTTCTCCGTGTACGCTTGAATAGCAGCGCTGAGTGCAGCGTAATTCATGCCATTGGGCCTC
>Ga0247723_1001173_pt1 | contig 15823 bp, 15 predicted proteins | sample MSEWelMarce5H_FC_FD_189079 | JGI IMG/M metagenome (GOLD analysis project Ga0247723, IMG submission 189079) | Subsurface sediment microbial communities from gas well in West Virginia, United States - MSEEL Well Study Marcellus 5H_FC | ecosystem: Environmental > Terrestrial > Deep subsurface >...
CACATCCATTGTCGAACACTATAAAAACAATCGACAACGACTTCAATGCGTTGGCGCGTGACATCGTGGCGAATGAAGGCAAGGGAATTTTCTACGCAAAGAACAAACTGGGAATGCACGACCGACAACAAGTCGAAACGCGCACCGTGGACAAGTTCGATTTCGATGTCAACGATTAAGGGGTATCGACCGCACAAACACCAGCTTGAAATTCATCAAGCAATCAACCAAGGCAAAGAAAAGTATTTCGCTTTGAACATCGGACGTCAATTCGGAAAAACAATGCTTGGAATCAACCAGCTTTTGTATTGGGCGATCAATGACCGTGGTTGCACGATTGCATGGGTAACACCAGTTTACAAACAAGGAAAGAAGGTGTTCGCTGAACTTGAACGCGCCGTGTCGAAGTCGGGGTTGTTTGAATTCAACAAATCCGATTTGAGAATCACCGGGTTCGGTTCATCCATTGAATTCTTTTCAGGTGAACGACCAGACAACATTCGTGGAAATACATTCGACTACATGGTGGTCGATGAATTCGCGTTCACGCGTCCGGAACTTTGGGACGAAGTATTGTCGGCGACGGTCTTGGTCAAAGGAAAGAAGGTCATCTTCATTTCAACACCGAAAGGAAAGAATCATTTTCACCGGGTGTGTCTTCAGCAAAACTACGACGACCGTTACCGTTATTTCCATTTCACAAGCTTCGACAATCCGATGATTGATCCGAAGGAACTCGAAGAACGAAAGCGGTCATTGCCTGACCACGTGTTCCGTCAAGAATACCTTGCGGAATTCCTTGACAACGCTGGTGGATTGTTCAAAGGTGTGTCGTCGTGTATCGGTCAAGGTGAACGAACACAACGAATGTATGGTGGTCTTGACATCGGACGCGCGGATGACTACACGGTGTTGACTATCCTGAACGAACACGGTCACATGGTTCACGTTGAACGCTGGCGTCATGACGATTGGTCGCGAATCATTGACAAGGTGGCGAACTTGATTCGTCAGTTCAACGCAATCACCACGGTCGAAGTCAACAATCAAGGTGACGTCTTTTATGAAATGCTTCACAACACGTTGCGCAACAAGGTCGTTCCATTCGTCACGACATCCAAGTCGAAACCAGTGTTGATTGAAGACCTTGCGTTGTCATTCGAACAACAAGCGATTCGTGTCAACGATGTGAAATGGTTGCTTGACGAACTTGAATCTTTTACTTATATTTACAATCCGAAAACAAGGAACGTTCAATATAGCGCACCGACTGGACTACACGACGACGGTGTCATGTCGTTGGCGCTTGCGTGGAATTCTTTGAAGAACAACAAATCGAAAGGGAAATACAATTCAATGCGATTATGAAAATAAAACTACCAGCGTCCATTCACGAATGTAAACCTGACCAGCTTGTCAAGTGGTTGTTGCTTGCCGAAGTCATCAAAGGGAATGAAGGTGACGACGTGATTCAATTGCTTGACTTTCAATGTCAACTTATTTCAATCTTTTCAGGACTGAAGGTGAACAAGGTCAAACAACTTGCAATCGACGACGTTCAACGAATGTCAAAACATTTGATTGATATATTTCGCAAATATGAATACAGCGAACCGAAAGGTGAAGTGACGGTCAACGGTCAACGCTACGTCTTTGAAAAAGATTTCCGTTTGATTTCAACCGGGCAAATCATTGACTTGAAACTAATCGAAGACGTGGCAAGTGATCCAGTTCAAGCGCTTGCGATTTGTTACATTGAAGAAGGGTTCGAGTATTGTCAAGAAGATGACCGTGGTCGTGTCTTGAATCCGAACGACAAAAGATATAAGGTGTTCAAAGAAGAATTTAACGGTGAAGAATTCTTGAATTTCTTCGGTTTTTTTTTGCGCGAATCAGTGAAGCGGAATCACGCTATATTAGCGATCCAGACATTGCGGACGATGACGATGACCAAGACGATAAACGACAACCTGAAGACAACGAATGGTTCACGTGGACGAAAATCCTTCACCGACTATCAAATGAATTTCGAAGACCGATTGATGAAATCACTCAACAACCTTATGTGAAGACATTGTTCTGGATGAATTACTTGAAATTGAAAGACGAACAAGATTACATAATAAGAAAACAACAATCTTCGCGACATGGCTGATTTCGATTTCCTTGAAGATTTCGGTGTATCGGTTGCCGAAGCTGAACAACCACAAAGTGTTTACGAAAAGTTCATTCTTGATGTAGGGAACAAGGTCACGACTGACCTTCGAAAATACATTGAAGAACACGCAAAGAACACTGGCGCGCTTGCACAATCGGTTGTTTACTTTCCGACGGGTGCGTTGTCCTTTGAAATACAAGCTGACAATTATTATAAATTTGTCGACCAAGGTGTGAACGGAATCGCAACGAATCATTCAAGTGTGTTTTCATTCAAGACGCCGTTCGTTTCTTATAACATGGCGAAGGCAATTCAGGAATGGAAAGGAATGGACATGTCACACGCTTTTGCGATTGCTTCGAACATCAAACAACGTGGATTGAAACCGAAGGAAATAACTGAAAACGTAATCAACGACAAGGTGCTTGAAATGATTGCGAAGGACTTGACCGAAATCACTGGATTGACGTTTGAAATCAAATTCACAAAGACAACTGAAAAATGGCAATAACAATCACACAACAACCACAGTATTTTCAACCAGCTTGCAATCCTTACGTGTGGGTATTTGAAAGCGACCAAACCGCGCAACCGAACTTCAGCTTTATTGTTGAACTTTACGTCGGTGGTTCACTTGTGTCAACACACCAAGTGTTCAATGAATCTGGCAATTATGCAAGGTTCGACGCAAGCGGTGACATTCGATGTTTACTCACAAGTGAAATGGTGACGACTGGCGCGTTGCTTACTTTTTACGATCCAGCGGTTGACGTGGTAAACATTCGTGTTTACGAAAAGTATGGTACACCACCAGTGTTGTCAGGAACGTTTGTGACTGGAACGGTGAACCGCGCATGGAACGCTTCGCTTCGACATCCTGATTTCATTGCTTACAATTACCTTGATTACATGGTGTCAAGGACGAACACGAATTCAGGGAACATTCTTTTCTTGACTGACTTTCCACGAACACGAAAGTATTTCGTCGGACTTTACGAAAGCGCGTTCCTTACTTTTTTAAGTAGGTCAAAACCAAGCGTTGATTTTTATCTAAAACTTTACGACATCAATGGAACATTAATCACCAGTTACACAAACACGATTGGTGTTGGTGACTTGAACGTGATTGATTGTTCACCACAAAATTTGATTGCGAACACATCGGTCACATTGCTTGACTTTCAATCGTGCGCATATTTCACCATTCGCGTTCAAGGTCTTGACGCTGGCGTGAATTCAGGATTCACCGAAACGTTCACATTCTGGATCGACACGGAATGTCACCGCTACGACACACACCGACTACACTGGTTGAACAAGCTTGGTGGTTGGGATTCATTTACCTTCACGCTTGTGTCAACGAATTCAACCAAGGTCAAGACATCCGAATATCAACGTGAACGTGGTCAATGGAACACGGCTGGAACGGCTTGGGAATATACACGATATCATGGTGAACAAATGGCGTTCAACAAATACGCAACCGACACAACCGTTTTGAATTCCGACTGGATTCAAGAATCACTTCAGCAATGGTTGGTGCGTGACCTTTACGAATCACCGAAAGTTTACCTTGAAGTGACACCGGGCGCGTTCGAACCAGTCAAGGTCACGAATGAAGATTTCACATTGAAACAAAGACGCGTTGACGGATTGATTCGTGAAGTCGTGAACCTTCAAAGAACATACACATACAATTCACAATTGACTTAATGGCTGGCGAACTATACATAAACAACCGATTGATTGACATCGACGAAACGTTGCCATTCCCGTTGACGTTCAACATTGCTGACATCCGCGATGTGTCCGCGCGTAAAGGTAACAAGTCGAAGACAATCACGATTCCCGGAACGAATTCGAACAGCGCAATTTTCCGTTCCATTTTCTTGTTGACATATACCGACGACACGACCGACACGAATTCAGCGTTCCTTGACTTCGATCCTTCAGTCAAAGCAACGGCGCGATATTACAACAACGGAATTCTTGAATTCAATGGAATCGCACAACTTCAGGAATGTAAACTAATCGACGGAACTTGGTCATTCGATTTGACCTTGGTGTCCGACACGATTGACTACATTTCCAGAATGAACAAGGTTAAAATTAATGAACTTGATTTCAGCGAATTCGACCATGCGTTGACAATGGCGAATCAATTCGAAACGTGGTCAGGATTGAATCAAATCAACGGTGTGTCAACATCAATTCAAACTGGTTCGGACTGGGACGGTATCGGTTACTATTATGGCTTGATTGATTACGGTTATCGACACCACACGCAACGCGACCGATTTGATTGTGACGAAATTCCAGCGCAAGTTTTTGTTTACGGAATCTTGAAGAAGCTTTTCGAATACGCTGGAATAACTTGGAATTCAACATTCCTTGAAAGTCAAAGATTCAAGAAGTTATTAATGGCGTATTATGGTGGGAACTTTCCGACGATTTCGCCGTCGCAATCCACGAACGATTCGGTTTTTTCAAATGAGAATAACAATGCTTCAGGATTCATAATCAACGGTTCAACGAACGCGACGAACAATCTTGTGTATTGGTCGGATGTATTATTGAACGACGTGGTCGATGTGACTTTGATTAGTGATCCGATTGGACAAACAACTTCGACAACGCCGTTTGTTATCAACGCTGGAACGACTGGAATGTACACGGTTGAATACAAAGGAAATCACCAGTTCGATGTCACCTTCGACCAGCTCGCAACGAATTACTTCGCTTTTCAATTGCGCTTGACCATTTACAAAAATGGGGTAAACATTGCACAAGACGTGATTTATCAAGGTGTGTGTGACAACGTGGTCGGTAACTACACGAACAACTTCACATTCAACTACACACGGCAAATAAATTGCGCAATCAACGACGCGATAAGCTTCAAAGTGACAATGATTGTTGACACGGCTTCGTCAACCATGACAAGCGTTAATAACATAACACGAAACATTTTGGTCAGTACGTCAGGAACACAAGTCAATTTCATCAAATCAATTCAAGAACTTGCACCGGGCGGAACGGTATCGGTTGCTTCGTTTTTGCCTGATATGACTGGTGACGTTTTCTTCAAAGGATTGATAACGATGTTCAACTTAATGGTCAAACCAGCGACGGACAATCCAAGCGTTTTGGAAATCGAACCGTTGTCGGAATTTTACACGTCGTCACAAGACGCGCTTGACTGGACACAATTGGTTGACTACTCACAAGAATTGAATGTTCAACCGACAATCAACTATGCGTCGAAGGAATACAATTTCAATTTCAAACAAGACGGTGATTATTGGAATGAACAATATCAAAATGAATTCCTTGACAATTACGGTGAATTTCAAATCTTGTCACAATCACAATACGCGACGGATGTTACAAATATGTCATTGCCATTCAGTCAAAAACCGCTTGTCGAAATTCATCAAGATTTGATTGTTCCATGTGCTTATCAAGTGAATCTTGATTCCGTGGGGAATGGTCAAATCGTGCCGAAAAAAGGTAGTTCGTTCATCGTGTACGTTGGTCGATTGCGTTCAGCTAACTGGACATATCACGATGAATTCAACAATCCGCACAACCTGAATGATTATGCTTACGTCGGTCACCTTGACGACATCGATGTTCCGACATCGGACTTGAACTTCGGTGTTCCTGAATACGTTTACTATCCGACGACGGTGTACACGAACAACAACTTGATTCAATATCACAACACATTCATTCAGGAACTTGTGTCGCGATACGGAAAATTACTAACGTGTTACGCGAAGATTGACACGTCAATAATCAACACGCTTGATTTCCGCAATCTAATCAACATCAATGGCGTTGTGTATCGTTTGCAAAAGATAAGCGACTACGATTCAACAAAAGAACGCACAACACAAATTGAATTGTTGCGATTGATCCAAGGCGAAGGAACACCGATTGAAGAAACATTCGAAACCGAAGGTTCAACACCTTCACCGATTATAACCGAAGTAAACAATAACACAATAATAAGAGAACAATAGCCATGTCAAAGATTAAAATAAGCGAATTGATTCCGAAGGACGCGCCGTTGTCCACAACCGATTTGTTAATGATTTCACAAGAAACACCAGACGGATTCGAATCGAAATCAATCACTGGTGCGGAAATAATTGAAAGCGCACAAGAAGGATTGCAACGAACACTTGTTTCAGGTGAAAACATCAAGACCGTGAATTCAACATCGTTGCTTGGTTCGGGAAATATAAACGTTCAAGCAAATCCAAGAACATTCGCAAGTGTTAACGGTTCAAATTTAACTGGAACGTCAAATCAAATAAGCGCTTCGGTGTTGATTTCTTCAGGAACTTTGGTCGCGAATAATACAATTTATATCAAGGGATTCTTGAATAAAACCGCTGGAACAACAACTTCGACACCGCGCTTTTATATCAACACCACAAATTCATTGACGGGTGCGACTTTGTTGGGCGCTGGTCAAGGCATGGGAACAAGTGTATTTTTTCAAAGATTCGAACGAAACATTTTTTTTGACGGAACAAACTTGAATGGATTCAATTCGGCAACTTCGGCGGCAAACGATTACACGTCGAGCGGAATTACTTTGACTCCATTCAATCCAGCAACTAATTATTATTTAATTTTTGCCGTTCAAAATTCAACAACCACACCTGACAACCTTGGGTGGAAAAGATTAATAGTTCAAATTTATGATTAATATAACTACCATTCAAAACGGATTTATCATGAATGAATCCGAATTCCATTTCGAAGGCGAAGCGGAAATTTTAAGCGAAACACAAGCACATGTTCCGACGGATCGTGGTGTGATATTCATGGACACGACCATGACAATCGACAACGAATCATTCAATAACATAAACGACTTTTTAACGAAGCTATATGGCAAATAAAGAAGCGGTTTTCACCGTCAAGGTCAACACTGGAAATTCGGTTCAAGACCTTCAAGACACCGACAAGGCGGTGAATCAACTTGGTCAGGATTTACAAAAGACGCAAACGACCGCGAAGGACACAAGCGGAATGGACGCCTACGCACAAAAGCTTGCGGAACTTGATGCACGTCTTGACGCTGGTGGTTTATCAATGCGTGAAATGACGCAATTGATGAAGGAATACCAGACGGTCGCTGTTCAAGCTGGAACTGAAACACCTATCGGTGCGCAAGCTATTCAAAGCGCTGGTGCTTTGAAGGACGAAATCGGTGACATCAAAGCGCAAACAACCGCGTTGTCATCGGACTTCGTTGGTCTTGACACGGCAATGGCTGGAATATCAACCGGGACGGCGGTGTTCCAAGGTATGCAATCGGCAATGGCTTTAGCTGGTGGTGAAAACGAAGAACTTGTTCAAACAATGGTCAAGCTTCAAGCGGTTCAAGGTGTGGTCAATGCGGTTTCAACCGTTGCGAATAACCTTAATAAAGAAGCGATTCTTGGAATTCAAATTAGAAATAACTTGACCAAGATTCAAAACTGGTTGATGACTGGTTCAGCAAGCGCAACGGCTTTGACGGCAACGGCTTCAGGCGGACTTGCAACGGCACAAGGCGCGGTTGCGGTTTCGACTGGTGTCGCTTCAGGTGCGATGAAAGCTTTTCGCGGTGCTTTGCTTGCGACTGGAATCGGTGCGGTGATTGTGTTGGTTGGTGCTTTGGTTGTTGCCTTCGAACAAATGGGTGCTGAAGCGGAAAAGCAATCCGCGAAATTAAAAGCGCTTGAAGATTCTATTGAAAATCTTGGGGGAATTCAACAATTCGAAGCGGACTTGTTGACCACGTTAAACGAACGCGCCATTCTTGAAGCAAAACTTCGTGGTGCTTCGGACAAGGAACTTTTGAAAATTGAAAAGCAAAACACAAAAGCACGAATCAAACAACGTTACGAACACTTGAATGAAGTCATCAAGACGAATAGCAAAATTGTAAACAATGAGAATTCAACCAGTGAACAATTAAAGAAGGCACAAGATAAGATTTCGGCGGCTCAAACGGAACAAAGGACTTTAAGCTATTCAATTCAAAACGAAAAAATAAAATTCCAACTTCAAGACCAAGAAATCGCAAAGAAACAAGCTGAAGAAGCTGAAAAGAATCGTGAAAAAGCAAAACAAAACGCGGAAAAAAGAAAACAAGAACAACTTAAAATCCGTGAAGAATTACTTCGTGCGCTTCAAGAATCAATGAATCGTGAAATGGAAATCCGTGAATCACTTGAAGACGTAAAGATAAAATTTATCAAGGACGAAACGGAACAATCAATCGAATCGGTCAAGGAACAATACGGTGACTGGCGTGAACAATTCATCAAACAATCCGCGAAAAAAGAAATCGACGCGCTTGATGAAAAATTCAAAACTGGTAAAATGTCGGAACAACAATATCGAACCGAACTTGAAACAATCATGACTGGTGCGGTTGATAAGATGACAACGTCCGAAAAAGAATTGATGACCGCGAAACAACTTGAAATGCAAGCGGACATTCAAAAGATTACTGATGAAGCGACAACAAGGGAACTTGAAAAGCAAGCGGAAAAGGAAAAGAAAAAACTTGAATTGCTTGACAATTACAAACGATCCGTGAACGACGTTTATCAAAATGAATTGCTTGATTTCGAAAACGCGCAAAAGGATCAAATCAAAGCGTTGAATGAAGCACATCAACAAAAGCTAATCACGGACGAAGAATATATGAAGGCGCAAGAAGCGCTTGAGAAACAATACGATGACAAGATTGTCGAATTGAATAAAAAGAAAAACGACGCGATTGAACAAGCGAATAAAAAGAAAAATGAAGAAGCGCTGAAAGATATTGAAGCGGTGCTTGACACGGCTGGAAAGTATTTCGACGAAATTAAGAAGGTCAACGAATTATTGAACCAACTTGACCAAGTTCGTTTAGATAAAATCACAAAGAATCGTGAAGATGACTTGACAAATCTTGACGCGAAAATGCAAGCGGAATTGAGCGCTGAAGGATTGACCGCGGAACAAAAGAAACAAATCGAAGAAAAGTTCGCACAACAAAAATATCAAGTTCAACTTCAAGCTTATAACGAAGAAGAAAAAATAAAGAAGGCGCAATTCAATCGTGACAAAGCAATTCGAATCGGTCAAATCGCAATGGACACGGCTGGCGCAATTGTCAAAGCGGTGTCCGCTTCACCAACAACATTCGGGTTGCCGTGGTCGGCTTTTGCTGGTGCGCTTGGAATTGCACAAGCTGGAATCGTGGCGTCACAACAATACAAGTCAGGAAAACCGCCGACAATGCCGTCGTTGTCTGGTGGCGGTGGTGGTGGTTCTGCAACTGGTGCAAGCGCGTCTTCATTCACTTCGTCGAACACTGGAACGTTCACCGCTGGATTGACTGGTGGTCAACAAGGTGAAACCACAACGACAACACCAGCGACACAAGTGTATGTCCTTGAAAGCGACATTTCATCAACGCAAAACAAAGTTAAGCTTCAGGAATCCAAAACAAGTTTTTGATCCACGAACGACCGCGCGTTGTTAGGAATGAATCGGACGTGGAAAAGCAACCATACGTTCGAAGCAATTCTTCAGCTTTGGGAATGTTGTCTTTTGCAAGCTTGACGTTGTCACCTTTGCGAATCAATTCGGGCAAGTTCATGTTCAGGTAAATTGATTTAATGAAATGGTTGTATCGTTGCCATTCAATCAATTCAAAGATTTCAAGCAACTTGTCCGAATCCATTAACACTGGCGAATGTGTTTCGAAATTCCACAACGGGCGTTCATAGTATTTCAAGAATTCAATGGTGTTGAACATTGCTTCACGGTAGTGTGACGGATGTCGTGGATTCAATTCGAATTCACCGATATGAATCGGAATGTCGGCGCGAAGTTTTGGCGTGATATAAAAGTCGTCGTTCATGTAGATGAATGAACCACCACGTTCACGCGCAAACGTCAACATTTTGTTCGTTACGTCCGAACCACGAATGTTGTTTAATTGCGGACATGGAATGTTGTCAATGGTCGCGACCTTGTCACCAACGGTCACAATGTGCGCTTCAGGAAAAGACATCCGAATGAATCGGATTGATTGTTGAATGTCGAAGTCGTCACGACCACGACGATAAGGGAATACAAATGTCATCGAACAAATTTACATATTATAATAACATGAGAAAAGAATTACCAGTTTACGAAATCATGATTGACTTGGACGATCCAGAAACAACCGTTTCATTCAATTCCTTGGTTGAATTTCCAGCGCACGAAAAGAACTTCGAAATGTTCGGAAAAAAAATAAAGTACGAATTCAACGAAGAACAACAAGTGATCACCGGAATCGCCATTTCAGCGGACACACCTATTTACCGATACGACGAACAATCAAAAGAAGAATACTATGTCGTGTTCACGAAGGACGCCATTCGCGACATCGTGCTTGATTACGCGCGTCGAAACAATTTCAACAACGTGAATCTTGACCACAATCCACATAAGGTCGTTGACGGTGTGTTCATGATTATGAGTTACCAGATTGACAATGAACGTGGATTCACCGCACCCGAACGATTCAAGGACGCGAACGACGGTTCATGGTTGGTGTCTTACAAAGTTACTGACAAGGCGTTGTTTGAAAAAGCAAAGAACGGTGAATTTAATGGATTCTCGATTGAAGGTGTTTTCATGTTGCTTGAAACGGACAAGACCAAGGAATCCGAATTCGAAGCAATCTTGAAAGAAATTGAATTGTGGCGACGCAACATCGAAAGAATCCGAATGTTCAATGACTATCCTGAAGCGGTATCGAACAACGCGAAACGTGGAATTGAATTGAATGAAAAGCACGGGAACAAATGCGCCACAAGGGTTGGTCGTTTACGCGCAACCACGTTGGCGAATCGTGACACCGTATCGGTTGCCATAATAAAAAGAATGTATTCCTATTTATCACGCGCCGAAGCTTATTACAACGAAAGCGATGAAAGCGCTTGCGGAACAATTTCATTCTTGTTGTGGGGTGGCAAAGCTGGACTTCGTTGGTCCGAAGCCAAGCTGAAGGAACTTGGTGAAATCTAAATTTTCGAACAACTTTACATAATATAAAAAACACAATATGAACGCTTACGAAAAAGTAATGAACGAACTTGGAAAAATCAAATCCATGTTTGAAACAGCAACCGAAGAAACGGTTGAAATAACCTTTGAAACGGCTACTTTATTAGACGGTGAAACGACCATTGAATTCGAAACGCTTGAAGCTGGTCAACAAGTTTTCATCGTGACCGACGAAGGTCGAATTCCAGCACCTGAAGGAACACACGCACTTGGTGGCGAATACACTGGTGTGACAATCACCGTTGACGCTGACGGATTTATCACTGAAGTAACTGACGAACGTGGAACTGAAGAAGCACCAGTCGAAGAAGCACCGGTTGCCGAATCAATGTCCGCTGAAGAAATTGAAACAATAATCAATGGAAAGCTTGAATCAATCACAACTACTTTCGAAGCGGTTGCGGACATGATGAAAAGTATTTCCGAGGAAAGTTCAAACCTTCGCAACGAAATTGCAACGTTGAAAGCTGACTTCGAAAGCTTCAAGGCAATGCCGTCAAGCGAAACAAAAGAAAGCGAAAAATTTTCGCGAGCTGGCAACTTGACTGCTAAACAACAATTTTTGAAACAATACAAAAACCTATAAAAATGTCTATTAAAAAATACGTTAAAACAAACTTCGACTACAATGTCGCTGGTTTACAACCTTACGTTGACGAACAACGTGAAGATTTAATTCACCGTTCCGTAACTGAAGCACAAACACTTTCTTATATTGCGATTCAACAAGGAATCAAAGGAAGTGAAGAATTAAAGTTATTAAACGATTCAATCGTTTATCAAACGGGTGATTGTTCAATGTCTCCTTCAGGTGACACAATCTTCACGGATCGTGCAATTTCCGTTGAAACAATCGGTTACTTAAAAAGATTTTGTCAAAAGGACCTTGCTGGATTCTGGACACAACTTGCGCTTCGTCCGGGTGCAATGGCTGAAGACAAAACGTTACCATTCGAGCAAATCTTGATTAACTATTTATTAGAATTACACGCGTTCGAATTAGAAAAATTAATCTGGCAAGGGAACAAGGCGAGTGGTGCTGGCAACTTGGCTTTCATGAATGGATTCAATCAGTTCTTGACCGTTGCAAATGGTTGTGTTGACTTGAACACTTCAGGTGCGACGTCAATCGACGCAACCAACGCGTTTGATATTTTCTACGAAGCGTTTACAAACACACCGTCAAACGTTGCTGAAGGACAAGATTTCATTTGCTTCACTGGTCGCGAGAATTTCAACTTCTTATTGAAGAACTTGGTTGACTTGAACCTTTATAACTACAATCCTACACAAATCGCGACATTGAGCGAATTGCTTTTACCGGGAACAAACATGAGAGTAGTTAAAGTTAACGGATTGAATGGAACGACAAAGATATACACTGGTCGCGCTTCACACTTCTTCTTCGGAACTGACCTTTCAAGTGACTTCGAATCTTACGATTTATGGTATTCTTTCGATGACGATGTGATTTATTTACGTTCTAAATTCCGCGCTGGTGTTCAAGTACCATTCTTGAACCAAGTGGGAACATTCGAAGGTCTATAATAACAACAAAATTAACGGCGCGTTTCGGCGCGCCATTTGTTAAACTTAAAAAATAAAAATCGATGTCTTGCAACATGACAATAGGGTACAACGACAGAACGTGTACCAACGGAAAAGGCGGAATCAAAAGTGTGTTGTTGTTTCCCTTGGGTGCGACTTCAGGCGCGGTTGTTTCTGGCTCAAATGAATTAACATCTTTGACCGTAACTGGTGAAACATTCCTTTACAAATTAAAGTCAAACTTATCAAGCTACACCGCACCTATTCGCGTTGACAAAAACAACGGAACTTTGTGGTACGAACACGAACTTTCAATGATCCTTGCAAGTGATTCAAAAGAATTGCGTGCTGAAATTCATTTACTTGCACAAAATGAATGTGTTTGTTTGGTTGAAAACGCTGACGGAACAATCGTTGCGCTTGGTCTTGGCGAAGGTCTTCAGGTTGCTGACGCAAACGAATACACTTCAGGTGTATTGAAAAGCGACCGAAAAGGACACGTTATCGTTTTACGCGGAATGGAAAATGACGAAGTTCCTGACGTTAATTCAACGCTTTACGCTACCTTATTAGGTCAGCAATCACCTTCTATCTAATTTTAACCTACACAATTTTAAGGGGATGGGCGTTGTCCCGTCCCTTTTTTTTGTTTAATTTAGTCGTATGGAATTAAAAAAAGAATTTATCGGTTGCAAATGTTGGTCACCAGTCATGCAACGATACGTCAAAATTGAAGCTGACAAAGGTGAACTTTATTTGTCACTTGGAATTTTAGACATTTACGAATTTGAAAAACCGAACCTTGTAAAAAAAGAGAATGTTAAAAATACAAAAAAACGGAACAACACCGCTGGTGGTGACGGTGACGGAAATGACAACGATACCGAATCCGAATTACTTGTTTGAATTCATTCATGAACAATCGTTCAACACGCAAACGTGTGTCTTGACGAACATTTCACAAGGAATTCCACGATACGATGAATTCGTGTTGATTGACGGCGTTGATGTGTCTTTCATTTACGACGGATTTTATATTTATAACATTTACCAACAATCTTCACCAGCGAATCTTGATCCAGTAAACGCGCAAGGACTTGTTGAAACTGGACGCGCGCATGTGATTGAAGCGGATTCACCGTCTTACGAATACGATTCACCGATTTATTTCAATATATATGAATAACAAAATTACGTCTTTGTCATTTCGCAAGGACTTTCAAAAACCTGAAGAAGAAAAAGACCGTTCACTTGGTTTCGTGAAATGGGGTAAAAAGAACGACTATCCATTTTTCTTGGCTGACCTTTACAACGGTTCAGCTTATCACCAAGGAATAATAAAGAATAAAACTTTTTACATTGCCGGTGGTGGTCTTCAAATCGTTTCAGGAATGGTTCAACCATTCATCGACAACAAATGGTCCGACTTCGACATGAACGAAATTGCTGAACGAATGGCGTTTGACCAAGAATTGTTTGGTGGCTTTGCAATCAAAGGAACTTGGAATAAGGAACAAACAAAGGTTGTGTTGTGGGAACACATTCCGATTGACATGATTCGCGCGTCGGTTGATGAAAGAACCTATTTTATTTCGGATGACTGGACGGCGTTGAATCAATCACCAGAAAAAACGAACCTTCGAATCTTACCAGCTTACGACAAGGACAACCGAACTGGTTCGTTCATTCTTTACTATAAAGAACCGCACCTGAAAGGACGAAAGGAACTTGGTGTTTATCCTAAACCGTCTTATTATGGCGGAATCACGGCGATTCAAACCGACGTGGACATTTCAAAGTTCCACATGTACGAATTGCAAAATGGATTCAAATCCGGGACGCTTGTCAACTTTCCTTCAGGTTATCCAGAAACAACCGAAGAATTGAATCGATTGAAGGAAAATGTCAAAGGTCGTTCACAATCGGTCGAAGACGCTGGTGAAATCATTTTGACATTTAGCAATGGCAAAGACGAATCACCTGAAGTATTGTCGTTGAATGGCAACAATTTGGATCAAAGATATTTGGCGACTGAAAAAAGCGTTCAACAAAACATTCTTGTGGCGCATGCGATTACTTCACCGCAATTGTTCGGTGTTCGTCTTGAAGGTTCATTCAATTCAGCGGAAAGCGGTGATTTATTCAACATTTTCAAATCGACTTATGTGAACACAAAGCAAAGACGAATCGAATGGATGTTGAACTTAATGCTTGAACTTGGCGGTTATGTTGGTGAAGTTAAACTTCGTGACGTTGATCCGTTACCACAAGACGCAACAATCGAACAAGCACCAACAACCGAAGGACAACCAGCAACCGAAGCTGTTGACGTTGCGAAAAGCGCGTTGAATGGCGCACAAATCGCTTCATTGATTGACGTGGTTGCGAAGATAAAAGAAGGAATCTTGACGCCGAATTCAGCGTTGTCGATTGTGTTGGCTTCATTCCCTACAATTGACGAAAGAACAGCGCGTGAAATCGTTGGTTTTCCAGCGACCACGACACCGATTGTTCAATCATGTCACAATAATCAATTCAGCGACGACGAAATAAAGGTGTTCGAACAATTCGGTGAATCGAATGACAAGTTCATCGTGTTACATTCCGAACCGATTGCGTGGGACACACCAAGTGAACAAGTGTTTTCACGAAGTCAACAATTATTCGACAAGGTTGGTGAAATTTCAGCGACGTTGACTGGCGCTGACAAGGACGTTTTGAAATTACTTTCCGACGGTGAATCAAGCGAAGCAATCGCGAAGGCGTTGAACACATCGATTGAAGACGTTGCGAAAAGAATTGCGACGCTTCGTGAACTTGATATTCTCACGAAGGGGGGTGAAGTGAACACGCTGGGAAAGTCCGTAATTGACAACCTTGACATTCCGATTTCAAGGTTCGAAGTTCGTTACACTTACCGAACACGTCCGAATGTTCCCGATCCGATTACACAATCACGCGCGTTTTGCGTGAAGCTTATCGAATTAAACCGAAGTTATT
>Ga0247723_1001174_pt1 | contig 15821 bp, 16 predicted proteins | sample MSEWelMarce5H_FC_FD_189079 | JGI IMG/M metagenome (GOLD analysis project Ga0247723, IMG submission 189079) | Subsurface sediment microbial communities from gas well in West Virginia, United States - MSEEL Well Study Marcellus 5H_FC | ecosystem: Environmental > Terrestrial > Deep subsurface >...
CCAAGAAGGTTCGTGTGGAAAAATATATGAATCAGAGTTTTGAGTTTTTTGTTCAGTTATGTGATTAAAATAAACTATAACATCATAACTTTCATCATAAACAAAAAGAATATTTTCCAAACTTAACTCGTCTGTCTTAAATTGTTTAAGTAATCTCTGTGTTAAATTTTCTGAAGTATCCCAATTAGAACAAACTTTAATTTTTTTCAAGTTACCTTTTTATATTTTCCCAATTATTGTAATTAAACCCTACTTTGAATAAATCACATTGTCTATTCCAAGTCATCTCACACATATTGTATTTAGCTAAGTGAGCCGAAACACCAATTTCAAAGGCCTCCATATCGTATGTAATAATATTCGATTCATCTTGACCTTCGAACTTAAAACAAAAAGTTTCGAACTCAGATGCCATGACCTTTAACTTTTCATTGTTTTTGATTAGTAAAATGTGTTCACTCGGAAACTTTGCTCCCGACCAATTATCATTAATTCCATAAAAAGTAAATTTATCATTAAATAAAGGTTTAGGCCATTCTGTTCTTCCATTCGACTCAACAAACTCTTTTTTTGACAAATCATAAGTAGCATCAGTTCTCAAGGCCGACATATCAAAACCCATAGAATCTAATTGGGTTAAATAACTTTCTATTGCGTGTTCATCAATTTTTTCGGTGAAACCACCATCACAATCAAGATATAAAACCCATTCATATTTTGAGTGTATGTTTTTAATAGCATAGAACTTCAAAAGTTGATTGAAGGCATATACATTTGTTTTGTGTTTATCAAGCGTACAATTATTTATTATGACTCTATTGTTGTATTGATATTCCTCAAAATGACTTGACTCATTAGTGGAAATCATAACATCATATGGTGTTTTTGTTAATACATCACTTATAAGTCGTTTTGCAAATGTTGTGTAAATCTCACTTCCATTTTTTGTATGATTTACAAATGAAATTGTTGATACTAATATCTTTTTCATAATATTACAAATTTCCAGTTAATCTATCACACCATCCTTTTGATTTTGAATGTGGCCATACAACCCAGTAAGATGGTTTTGTTATGGTATTAAACTCCCTCCATATTTTACAATATCCATCAGGATCTTGCATAACTCTGTTTATCTCATTGATGTCAGCGTCTTGTCTAAACATCGTTTCATCATTTTTATCGTGGAATGCAACAACCCAAAAATCATAATCTTTTTCAGGTACAGCTGTGAATGCAACATCAATACAATGTTTGAATACACTTGCAAAACTATTTAAGTATTCTTCTTCAGTTTCAAAATTATAGGGATTTGGTGGGTAATTTTTGTCTGTAGTATATTTCTGAACACCCCTTCTATTAAATTTAATACCTGCGTATTTTTCATAATCTTCTAATGTTCTTTCAGTACCGAAACCATATTTACCAAATTCTTCAGGGTCAAATACTTCACCATCCATTGAAAATAATCTTCTATTTCTTGCATGAGATTTTTCATTTTTCTTGAACCAAACCTTATCAACATCCCATTGTTTGGTTCTTCCTTTTCTTGTATATTCGTGCCAAATAACAACTCTATGTGGATGGAATAAATCATATCCGTGAGTATATGCTCTAACACCAACTGATATTTCTTCTCCGTGGAAATAATATTCAGGGTCGTGTTGAACTTCAATACTAAATTCACCTAATGTAAAACAGAAATGTGCGGAATAGAATCTTGCCATAATTGGTTCAGTCATTTCTTGCCAACCTGGTATAACTTCAGGTAAAAAGAAAACAGCACCTTCAGGAATAAATCTGTCAAATGTCATTCTCCAAGGTTCGGTTACTCTTCCTTGTGGGTCATTCTCAGGGTCGAATGAAGATACATAACCAGTTAATAATGGTTTATTATAACCTTTGGACTGTAAACCTTTTAGCATTTCAATTAAGGTTTGATCCCAATCTTGTTCGAATCTCATATGAGAATCAATCTGTAATGTATATGTTTCACCTGAATACAATTGTTGAACACTATGTCTTGCCCAACATACACCCAACGAATCTTTATCTAATACATCGATAATTCTGAATCTTTCATCATTTCTATATTCATCTAAATTAAAATTGTCATCAGTATTATATTGATTACAAATACCAATCCTGAGATTTTTAGGATATTTGGCTTTGGATAACATATCCTGTAAGGTGGGATTAAGTTGTGGGTCTCTGAATGAGGCTATTTGTACAAATATTGTTGACATTCTTATTTTTAATTAAAAAATAAAAAAATCAAAATAAAAGGATATAATAATTACTAATTATTTATTGTTAGAAAACTAACACCAAGTTAATTACCTTGCAATTTCAGTTATTCTCAGCCACATCGAAGTAGATGAATTTACAATTGTAATATTATCATCGGCAGAATCTCTACGACACGCAACAACTATTGATTTTGCGGTTGTATTAGAATTTGTATATCTTCCTGTTAATGGAAATAATACACCAGTACGATTACCGTTCACTGTACTTTGTCTTGAATACGTAATTTCTCCGCCATCCACTTTTATTCTAGAAAAATATGAGTCATTACCTGTTCCACCCTCAAATGAAAAGCTGGCCAAGTGATAATGTATAACCAAATAACTTGTAGAACTTAATGGTGTATAACTATAAGTTAAGAAGTCAGTATCAGAAGTACTTGTCGCAATCGTTGTTGTACTAATAGTAACTTCAGTATTACTTAATATAATATCGTTTACTACTTGTCCTGCTCTCCATGCGTTTGCCTTTATAAACCCAGTCATCACCAGATTACCTGAAGTATCTATTGCCATCTTTACAGCACCACCCGATTCATTTAATTTATTTGTAATACGAACTAACTGACCACTTAAAACATCGAATGAACCGTTCCAACTATCTATACCATAGTTTGAATTATTTGCGTAATAAAATAAAACACCTGGAGTATCTGTTCCACTATTATCTAAAAGAACATCTCCAGTTGCAAATCCTGCCTTTGTAAATGTTCCGTTACCAAAAGTTGTTACACCCGTTGTTGTGATGTTACCATTAACAGTTAGACCAGTTAGAGTATTAAATAAAACAGAAAACGTTCCACCTGAACTATTAGTATAATTAAATGTGTTGTTGAAATATGTTGAACCTGTAACATAAACATCGGTAAATCCACTTAAGTTTTGTGTACCACCAGTTATGTTTGTTAAAGTTAAAGTACGTGTTGTTGTATTAAATGTACCACCAGTAACAGATAGGTTATTACCATAATATTTTTTCCATACGGCAGTTGAAGATGTAACACCACTGACACCATCGATTGTGTTCGCAGTCCAAGCACTTATAAAAGCAATACCTGCTGCTGAATTTGATTTAATTGTTGTACCAAAATCTGAAATTACTACAGTTCCTGTTGAGGCAGTTGCTGCAGTAAATAGATTAAAATAGTTATCAATATTATATTGGTAAATTTGATTAACTTCTTTAACATAAACTAACATCCCTATTTTTCTTCTACCTGAAGAAATATTATCGGGTTGTAATGTTAAAGTATCAAATGAAAATGTTGTTCCACTCCCTTTTGAGAAAGTAATAGGAATCGCATTACCACTAAACTCTATCGGACCGAATGTAGATGGAGGAATGGTATATTGGAGTTGGTTTAATGAATATACTTCCATATAACCACCAGTGGACAGAGTTGAGTAACTTGTCCCATAGGTTTTTGTTCTATCTAAACTTTGTTGTCCATTTAATTGGTTTGGACTTATTGGATTTTTATATGGAAAACTCATTATCCTACGCTACCTCCTTTGAAATATATATCTGTTAATTGATTATCGATTAAGAAATCACCTGCAGGATATGTGGTATATACTCTATATGTTACAGATGGAATCGTTGAACCACTATAAGTAAATGTATTAGTTCTAATTGTTGATTCAGTTAAAACATTACTAAACACATTTGGATTACCCAAACCTAAGTCAATATCCAATTGTGATTGATTATTTGTTAAAGCTATTGGTATTATCCAAGTGTACCAAGCTTGGTCTAAAATTGTGTTTTGTGGTACTTCAGTTGTCACAAAATTGTAAGCTACTTTTGTATTACCAAAACTATCCACACCACCACTTGTTTGAGGTACTATTGCAGTTATAATCGAAGGTAACTCACCACTTGTCCAACCTGAATAATTAACATACAAGTTCATTTCTGTATTGAATGTTGTTGCACTTGAACTTGGTTGACTTGTGTTACTGAAACCATAGAACTGAGTTGACCCACTATTGTACATATATGTTCCAATTTTTGTAGCAGCACTTATTGGTTCAATAAACAAATAAGCAAATGTTGATGGTAGTGGTGAACTCGTTGGTGTTATACTTGGTGTAATGGTCGGAGTAACACTAATTGTTGGTGTCACAGTTGGTGTAATTGATGGAGTTACTGATATAGTTGGTGTTATACTTGGTGTGACTGAAATAGTCGGTGTAACACTTATTGTAGGTGTCACACTTGGAGTTACTGATGGTGTTAGTGATATTGTTGGAGTTGGTGTTGGAGTAATACTTACACAACTATTATTCACACAAACATTACCAATATAAACAATACACCCAGTTAAAGCAATTGGATTGGATCCACAATAATATAATGTTGTACCTGAATTAATTGGTAATACACTCGTTATTGTTCCATCACATTGAGTATAATAGAATGTACCACCAGTTGTACCAGTATTTGTTATTTGAATACATCTACAAGGGTCTGTTGGAGTTGAACTCGGAGTTGGTGTAATTGTAGGTGTAGGTGTGGGTGTTACTGGACAACTATAAGGTAAAAATATTTCACATCCTTTACTATCTATTACTTTGACTATGATACTGTCAGCAACATCCAATGGAGCGGGAATATTAAAAGTTGTTGTTGCCGATAATGATGTTGAACCAGTTAGTGAATAACAATAGATTAATGTTACATCACAAACTATGACTTGATATGGGGGTGTACCTGTTGTTGCTGATATACTTATTTGATGTGGCATTTTAATAAATATTACCAAGAAGTTATTATAACTAAACCATCCCCCCCATTTCCACCAAAACCACCTAAAGTAGTGCCACCACCACCTCCTCCTCCTCCACAACCATATGAACCATTTCCACCTTTACCACCATTAGCAGAATTTGATGACCCACCACCAAGACCACCAATAAAAATCATTGGATAGTTCATATTATTAATTGAAGGTAAGTTATAAAAAGGTGCTGATATTCCTTCTCCACCAAGTCCAGCACTTCCCGCGATTGTTGGTATAAACCCAGACCCAGTTAAACCACCAGCAGCAAATTCTTGACTACCTAAAGAACGAATTGACCCCCCACCAGCACCACCTGTTGTTATATTTGTTACACTTATTGATGTTCCTGGTGATGCGTTATCTCCCCCACCAAATCCAATACTTCCAGCAATAGGAGTTACTAATCCAAGATAACTACAGAAAGCTGCTGTTTGAACAAAAATAGTTCCAGCAGAACCTGCTGACTGACCATTACTACAAGTTGGTCCTACAGCTCCATTTACCAATATAAAATCGGCATTTGAAGCTATTGATGGTGTTATACTAACATAAGACAATCCACCTGAAGTACCATTAGCTGATGATGTTTGCCCATTTCCACCCATACCAACTAATATATAAAGTGTATCAGGAATGGTATTAATAGAAAATAGTCCTTTGGATGTTGCAGCCCCTCCACCACCACCTCCACCTAATCTCGTACCTGAAGCTGCCGTTTGACCACTTGACCCACCAGCACCACCACCCATAACAAACATTTCGGCAAACTTACACCCATTCGGTTTTTGCCATATTTGCCAAACACTAGAACCTATACCATAGAATATTTGGATATTCTTATCATTATTAGGTAAATTAAAATAATCAATCATATAGTTACCAACAAGTTATTATTACTAAACCATCACCACCTCTACCTCCTCTTCCACCAGTGAGACCTGCACCGCCACCACCTCCACCACAACCAAAACTACCATTGCCACCATTACCACCTGTACCACTTGCATTTGAACCGCCGCCAGCACCACCTGTGAAAAATAAAGGTAATTCGGTTGAAAGTAGAGAGGATGGTGTAAATTGATTAAATCCTGTCCCACCATCTAATCCCCCAATAGCACCACCATTTATGGTTGGAATAAATCCATTACCTATTATATTACCACCAGTTGCTTGAGAATTAGCTGATGTTAAACCCCCGCCTCCAGCTCCACCAGTTGTTGGTCTTGATATTGAGATACCTCCACCACCAGCAAAAGAACCACCATTAGCACCATTGACACCCCCAATTGAATTGAAAATCCCCATACCCATCAACACACTATTAGATACGATAACTGGATTATTACCAGTACCTGCAGCCGCATTTGAATTCCCAGCGGTATTATTACTCGAACTACTAATAATCAGATTATTTTGGGCAACAGTTGTGACATTATTTATACCAACGTAACTAATAGTTCCTGCAGTACCATTTGATGACGCGGCCCCACCAGCCCCACCTGGTCCGACTAATATATGTAATCTTTCAGGTACAAAAAAAGCGGGAATTAAAAGTGTTGTCAAAGCACTACTACCACCTCCACCTCCACCATTTCTATTAGTTCCTGCAATACCACTCAATCCACCAGCTCCACCAGCACCACCACCTAGCACAAAGAAGTGTATGAATTTACAACCTTTAGGTTTAGTCCAAGTTTCCCAAGGTCCTGTTCTATAAAATACTTGAGTATTATAGGTTGTATCCGCTAAATGAAATAAATCTAACATATTACCAAGATATAATTATTACTAAACCATCACCACCTTTTCCACCTGAACCACCAGTAGTTCCAGCCCCTCCACCTCCACCACCACAACCGAAAGCTCCATTACCACCATTTCCACCAATACCCGCACCATTTGCTCCTCCACCCGAACCACCAGTAAAAATAAAGGCGTTTCTTAAAACATTTGATTTATTTGGAAAAGAACCTATAAATCCATCAGTTCCTCCATTTGTAACACCTGCTGCTCCACCTAATAATGTTGGAAATACCCCTCCAGTGTTAACATTACCTCCAGTACCATTAGCGTTTGCTGTACTTGACCCACCACCACCGGCTCCACCAGTCAATGGTGAAGTTGGTGATAACGCTGAACCATTACCCCCAGTATTAATACCACCACTTGTACCATTTTGACCTGTACCAAACAAATTAACACTTGTATAACTCAATATCTGATTGGTGTTTACAACAGCACCACCGGTACTACCACCAACACCATTTGCATTACCTGCCCCAGGAACTGTTGTTGAGTTACTCACTAAAAGTACATTGATTGCGGTAGTATTAGGTAATACAGAAACATAAGAAAAACTACCTGAACTTCCGTTACTATTTGGTACACCTCCAGCACCACCATAACCAACATTTATATATAAAATATCAGGTATTGTATTAGCCATAAACATACCTTTATTCATTCCTGAAGAACCCCCTCCACCACCACCAGTTCTACCAACACCAGTTCCTGATTGACCACCACCACCACCGCCACCACCACCGATGACGAACATATACACAAACTTACAACCCTTGGGTTTTACCCAAGTTTGCCAAGTAGATGAACCTATTGCGTAAAATATAGATATATTGTTATCTATATTTGGTAGATTATTATAGTCAATCATAAATTACTAATTTTAAGCCCAAGGTGGTGTTACATTCGTTTCAACAATAAAATATCCATAAGGTGAAATTAAATCCAATATATCACCAGTTAAACTAAAAAAAACAGTTATACCAAGTTCATCATTTCTCTGATAAAACTGTCCTTCATATCCATAATTAAATTCACAAAGTGCGTAGATATACATAAATTTTAATTTTTAATATTCTCCTCCAATTATAGTTACACTCCATCCTGCAGCATTAGGTGCTGTACCTAAAGTGAAGTAAATAATATAACCAGGAGGTAGTGCAAAGTTTAGTGGTAGTTCGTAAGTTGACTGAGCGGCCACTTCGGAGACAGTTGTTGCTGGTAATGTAATTTCATCCCACAAAACATTATTAGATGCTGTAGCTGTAGTTTGACCATTATTAATCCAAACTCTACCCACTGAAGCCGCTGAATTAGTTCCTAAAGTTCTAAATCTCATTCTTTGTACATAACCACCATTAGTACCCGCACTGAATACTTGAAAGATAGTACCTGATGTTAAATCCTTGGTTGTGTTTGCTGTTGTGGCCGATATTGCCCATTGTATATCGGGAGTCAGTGTAAAAATTGGTGATGTATTTGCTGGCATATTATTTAATATTTTTTATTATGTTAATTGAAAACTATTTGAGATTGCAAATGTTTTTCCGTAATCAAATGTTGATGTTGTAGAACCGGTAAAACTTATATTGAAGTTCGGATAAGTTCCTATGATAGATATATTTGTTCCCCCACTCAATGTCACAACTTGGTCAGGAGAAGTATTAATAAGTGTTATATTACCTGTGGTTGAGTTACCTGATAAACCAGTTCCTGTTGTTACTGAATTTACTACATTTGTATAGCCCGTAAAGAATCCACTTACATCGAATGTTCCACCCGTATTGTTTGTAAATGTTACTGAACCATTACTATATGTTCCTCCAGTTACACGAATGTCTGTTGGTAAATTTTGGTATGTTGTTGCAGATATTGTGTTGGCCGTTAAACCATTATAAATTATAATATCATCGGCAATGGTTGTTGTTCCACTAACAAAAACATCGGCAGTAAATATTGCACTATTACCGCCAAAAGTAATATCAACCCCATCATCTAAAATTTGACTATTAGTTAATTCATTTGAACCATTCCATTTCGCAACATAATTTGTTACACCACTTCCTGTGAGAGTTCCTTGTGTTAATCCGCTAACATTGAAAGTTCCACCTGTATTGTTTCTAAAAGTTATATTTCCATTAGAATAAGTTCCACCAGTTACAAAAACATCAGTTAAACCTGATAGGTTAGCACCACTACCAAAATATGTTGTAGCGGTTACAGCACCATTTATGGTTTGTCCAACTGAAAAATTATTATTTATGTTGGTATAAGCATTATTTGTATATTGAGATAATGTTAAGTGAAAGTATTGTCCAGCACTTCCACCTTGAATTGCAGTTAAATCATTGTGTGCTGTAACTTGAGTAGATTGAAATACACTAACAAACGCACTCTCAACAGCACCAGTAGTTGCACTAACTTGAACGATTATCCTACCTACTAAAAAAGCATGAGAAGTTACTAGTTCAGGTAAAGAAGGTTCTACTGATAGTTGTGCTTCAGCAACACTATCGTATTCATCAGTACCCCAAACTTCATATAAATGGTCATTAACTTCCTGACCACGGAAATACCAATTTACCAAATACTTACCAGCTGTTGCTAAAACTCTATTTGTACTACTATCGTAATATAAATTATTTAATGTATCACTTGTTGTTGTATAAACCCAAGTTCCTCCACTATGAAAACTTTGGAAAAATATGTCATCTTGCGAATTTAATGATGGAAGGGATTGTCTGTAAACTCCATTCCATGCAACCCCAGCACTTAATGTTACAACACCGGTTGAACCACTTAATCCCAATGAAAATCCAGATTCTCTCGCAAATCTGTCAGTCATTACAATTCTATCGTTAAGTTTATTTGGTAATCCTGCGCCATAGTTACCGAATTCGAGAACATGAACAAAATTTCCACTACGATAGGTTATCATAAATAATACAACATCACTATCTGTTACAACACTATCGTTATCATATACATAATATCTTGGATTACCGCCATTATATTCAATAACGACATAACTTGTATCCTCGTTGAACAAACTTGGAATACCTCCACTACCAGTTGTACCACTTGCTACGGTATAAACCTTTAGGGGTTCAATAAAATTGGTGTTATTGTATAATGCAACAGTTACTTGAGGTAGTGATAATGTTCCATTATTGTTATCAGTCCAACCAGTTGCATTAGTAATCAAACCCGCATTGTATGGTGCTGAACCTGAAATGGTGATTGTACCACCAGTATTATTTACTAAAGTTAAATTACCATTACTGAAAGTACCACCAGTTATTGAACTACCACCTGACCCTGAAACACCAGTTAAATTACTTCCATCACCATAAAATGTCCCACCACTTATTGTCGTTGCCGAAAATAAAGTGATACCAGTAATCGAACCTTTTATTTTTTCTCCATTTATGTTAGGTGTTGCACTCATATAAGATAAATATTATTACAGTCCGTATTTAGATTTTGTTGAATTAAAGTTTGTCGATATCTCATTGTCAGTAATAACTATTTGATTGTTAAATTGTGTAATAATCATATTAATAATTTAACGCTTCTTTTATTCTTATTACAAAGTTTTGTACCACTGTTTGACATTCTCCTGATGTTACCAAAACCCCACTTTGTTTACTTAACAATGTTTGTATAGAAAGTATGTTATTTGTTGTTGTACCTGATGTATATAGAAATCCCCCACAACCACCCTGATTTACTGGTTGTGCACCAAATCCTATAGTATTACCGAATGTAGAACCCCAATTACTATGGCTCAATAAAATATATAAATTACAATGTGAGGGGTCACTAGTATTATATGTTTCCCTAAAAAAAGCATAGGTTGTAAATCCACTCAAATTCGTTCCATTATATATTAAACCAGATGCTAAAGTCCCTGAACCATCCGCACCAGAATTTCCACCTATTTGCCAACCAACTGGTTTTCCCAAATTACTTCTTGTACCAATTACCGTTAATGGGTGATATGTTGCATTTTGAGTAACATTAAATTGTATATATCCTAGTGACACATAATAAAAATCACTATCGGTAATTGTTGTTGCTGTATTCGTGTATGTTATTGCTGATGGATATGCTGCTAAAGTGTAAGAGGTATTTGCGGTGTATGTCACTCCATTAGTTAGCCAAGGTGTTGTTACATTACCCAAGTCAAACATATCTCCACCACCATCATTTATATAAAAACCATTTCCATCTAACCTATATGTATAGAAACTCGGATTTCTAAAGTCCGACATATAATTTCTCAAATAGGTTGCAATTGTATTTAGTTGTAAGTAAGGTTGAGTAATTACACTTTGAAAATTGATAAACCTATTATTGAATGTAAGTACATTATTTCCATATTTGGTAATCATTATCCTCGAATTAATCTAATAAAAAGATTATCAGCGACAGCTTCATAGAAATAATTTGCGTTATAGTGTTTTTGTCCTTGATATGTACCCGTTATAGTTGTACCACTGTAATTACCATTTATATCCCAATTCGAGTTATTATCTAAAAGAAGTGCCACTGTTCCTCCTGATGAAATATACCCTGATATAATTTCCGCAGTTGCTGAAATTGTCCCACCTGAACTTACTTGAACCATTCTATCAGTAGAACCTGCAAGTCCTGATGAAGATATTGTACCATTTAGAGAAGATGTACCGGTAACAACTAAATTACTCGTTATATTTGTGTCTCCATTTACAGTCCAACCAGTTACACTATTAATTGTTGCGGTTAGGTTACTTTGTCCTTGATTTCTACTTAAAGTAAAAACATTATTCGAGTAGGTAAAAGCGGTTGTAAATGTATCAGCACTTACCAAACCAACAACATTAAATGTCCCACCTGTATTATTTCTAAAGGTAATTGTTCCAGCAGAGAATGTACCACCAGTAACTCTTATGTCTATTGGTAAGTTTTGATATGTTGTAGCCGAAATTGTATTAGCTGATAATCCATTTGTAAATTGTGTTCCACCAGTTACAGTACCACCACTCAAGGGTAAATAATCACCACTCAATGTACCACCACTACTACCACCTGAACTGAAAATACTCCAATCAGATAATGTATTAGACCAAGGTGGTAAATTTAATTTGTAATATGTTGTACCTCCACTAACACCCACGACCATACCAGCTCTCCTTCTGAGTGTTGGGATTAAATTTAAATCGGATAAATTATCAACATTCCTTAAACCATCAATACCATATAATGGGTCAATAACGGGATACTGATCCGTGGTATTACTCGGAGAAATAAAACCAAAAACTTCAACACCACCTGATAAACTAAAAGAACCCATTGATTATTTTATTTTAACTACACAACCATACATCAAATCCATCAGTGATTTGGAAGAAAGTTCTGTAAACATTATATGTTATGCTAAATCCATTAGCGTCTACAATAATTATCGTACCAATGTTATTAAATGGTATAATATTACCCGAACATCCAACATTACTATTTCTGAACTCACTTGGTTGTGTTAATCCAGTTGGTATCAATATATAACCATAAGCAAGTCCACTTGGAATACTTCTATAACTATTAGTTGGATTATTAGTATAACCACTACTCAATAAACTTGTATTACCCGAAGTAATTGATGTGCCACTAAACTTACCAAAATATATTTTAGGTGACTCAGGTGCACCAGGTGATGGTGTTGGTGTCGGAGTCGTTGTAGATGTTGGCGTTATTGTAGGTGTCACCGTTGGTGTAACAGTAGGTGTAGCCGTTGGTGTTACTGATATTGTAGGTGTAACCGTTGGCGTTGATGTTGGTGTCTGTGTCGGAGTTCTAGTTGGTGTTGCCGTTTGTGTTACACCTGGTGATTTAGTTGGTGTCACACAAGGATTTCTCGATGGAGTAACCGTTGGTGTCACTGATATAGTAGGTGTTGGTGTTGCCGTTTGTGTTGGTGTCGCAGTAGGTGTTGGAACTTTACACGGATCAAAACTTGGAGTAGGTGTTACTGTAGGTGTTGGAGTTGGTGTAGAAGTTCTTGTTGGTGTTATTGTCGGTGTTGGTGTAGGTGTTGGTGGTGGAACTGTCAAATATATTGGACAATCTCCATTAACAACCAAAATCGAATAAGTACCATACACATCATATGGTGGTGTTAACAAATATGGATTAAAGGTATATGGTAAAGTTACTACACCCAAATTTATGGATATATTTGTGCCATATGGGGTAAAAACAACACTGGCACTTTCACCCGAAAAATTTACACTTTGTATTACTATCGAAGTCATATCTAATTGGAATCACCTTTCAGATAAATACTACAAAAGATGGAATTAAACACAATTTGTACTCGATGGAGTAGGCGTTGGTGTTGGTGTTCTTGTTGGAGTACGAGTTGGTCTTGGTGTATTAGTTGGTGTTAAAGAAATCGTAGGTGTAACACTTATTGTCGGTGTTGGTGTTATAGTTGGTCTTGGTGTTGATGTAACAGTAATTGTAGGTGTTGGTGTTGGAGATAATTCTGTAATAGTGTATGTCAAATCATCAACGGCACAAACAATTGTTGAACAATCAGGACAATCAGGATTAAACATCATAAACTGATTCTTTAACAAACTAAAGTTGTGTTTAACTTCAGGTGCTGATAGTGGTGTCACATACATTCTAAATTGAGATATCGCACCCTCGAATGTTCCAGCAAAGTTTTGTTCAATTAGTATATTTGTGTTTAATCCACTCAATGTTGTTCCACTCAAATCATTATTTGGAAAACACTCTGGGTCTTGAATATAAGGTCCGTAAGGTTGAGTCATTGAAGAAAATGTTAAATTCTCCCTCAATCCTTGAGTCCCTCCACCCCAAGATATATTGAATGGTACACCAACTTGTTTTTCTTTATCAGTATTTAGTGCCCTTGGTATAATTTCTTCAAAGTTTTCTACCGTATAAAAAATCTTACCATTGATATAAATTTTCAACCTACCTAATCTATTATTACCATCAATTAACCATTTTTCATTTAGGTTAATTAATTCAACTTGTAATGCCTCCTCACCTCTTGTATATGGTGGAGCAATCAAACTAACAGCATTATTAGCTAACCCCTCTAAATATAATTTTTTCGTAATATCACCTAACCCACCTTTCCAAAATAAATCACAAGTATCAAAATAGTTATATCGTTCCCAAACAACATCAACCTGAAACCAATGTTCATCATCTAACCAAGCAGGATTAATTTGTTCACAATCAGGATAAATTGGTGGTGTACAAATTTCAGTTATAGTATAACCAGTTTCGTATGTCATACCAGTTGTACAAGTACCAGTCATTTCACAACCACCAGTGAATCTTAAAAATCTAATACCAATACTTGGATTTTTGGGATCACCACAAAGTTTTAAACCCAACGAGTTTGATAATGTATCTAGTAAAGGATTTTTCTCACAAGTATCTTCTATTGATGTAAATCCACTTGTGGAACAATCATTACAATCGGAACAAGAACTACAATCAGTACAAGTTGGTGTACAAGTTGTTTGAGGCGGAAAAGGATTACAATATGGTGTTGGACTTGGTGTGGGTGTAGGTGTTGGTGTAGCTAATATAACAGAACCACAACTATGTGTTTGACATTCCCAACCACAAGTTTGACAAGCTAATTCATTACATCCACAACCACAACTAATTTTAGTTTCAGGATTTCCGCCACATTTATTACAACCATAATTTACGTGCGGGTCGTGAATTCCATTTGCTGAACGAGGTGGATAAACATATATACATCTACTATTTGTTACATTATAATTACAACAAGCACAAGTAGATAGTTTGGATAAACCTGAAGTTACTCTTGTGTAACCACTTGTACATATCGGATTACCATCTGCATGATGATAAAATTTATTTTCAGCTCTAGTCCCAATATAAAAGAAAATATTTTTATTGTTGGGGTATATTTCGTTTAATGTCGTTTCACCAGTTGTACCTGAAAATTCATTAATCAATCGTGGTTTTAATATCATTTCCACAGCCCAACCTTTATTCATTCTTTCAGGAAAAATATCATAGTCGAAACCAAATAACTTATAAAATCCTTGATAAAATCCACCATATAACTCGTGGTATTTTCCCCAAAACGGACTAACTTTACTTACAACTTCATAAAGGACATTTTTATTGAAACCTGAAAATCTTACATTAGATGATGTAAATCCAGTGATTTGATGGAGTTTTAACCTTCTGTCAAAATACAATCTATTAAATTTAAGATTATCAGGTAACAATCCATTTGTGAATACAATTGTTTCACCGGTCATACCTGTAACCAAACCATTGTCAATACCAGTTAAACCAATGTCACAAGATGTTCCTGACAATTCACAATTTAAATTTTCGTTGTTTGGATTATAATAATTTTCAGAAACAAAAATGTTATTAAAATTGTAATTTTTATATGTTAAAATTAAATTTTGTGAAGAGGTTGGACTATTAATATCAAAATAAAAGGGTAATCTGTTTCCGTAAGTTTGAGCAATTAGATAAGTAGAAAACACAACCTCTTGATTGTAGTTTTGTTCATCTGAGGTTATTGACATATCATAAGTTTCCAAAGATAACATTGGAAAATTATTGTTGGGTGTAAATTGTCTTATATTTTGATAGGACATTAGTTTTTTATGATAAATACTCTTAATCGAAGTATTTATTAAGAAAATTTACTAATGAATAATTTCAAAAAAGAATATTTCAATGACTATTGTTACTTCTTAATTGAGGGGGATGGTGAAAACTTTTCATTAAGTTATTCACTATATAATATTTTATCTGAAAGTAAAAAAAACACAAAGAAAAAATTTAACAAAGAGGATTTAAAAAAAGTTGAAAATAAAGTCAAAAAGATTACCAAATCAAACAAAAAAATTAC
>Ga0247723_1001175_pt1 | contig 15820 bp, 21 predicted proteins | sample MSEWelMarce5H_FC_FD_189079 | JGI IMG/M metagenome (GOLD analysis project Ga0247723, IMG submission 189079) | Subsurface sediment microbial communities from gas well in West Virginia, United States - MSEEL Well Study Marcellus 5H_FC | ecosystem: Environmental > Terrestrial > Deep subsurface >...
ATCTATGCCTGGTATGGCCAACTTCGTCCAGGCAAATAGTGGTGGCGGTTTCGGCTCCGCCAATCAGGCCAGTATGCGCACTGGACAAGCATCGGCGCAAGACAATCCTATAATTGGTCAGGGAACGGGTGCCTTCTTCGGCTCAGGCCGCACTGCCGAAATGCCACAAGATGTCGCCGCACAACCGGCTCAACAGACCGCACGAAAGGAAATGCGCGGACCAGCGGGCGTGGATGACATTTTAAAGACATTCCAATCGGTGCGTATGGCGGAGGCAGATAATAGACCACCAACACCGCCAATGAGTCAACAAATCCCAATGAGTGCAGCAATGGCCGCAGCTATTGACATGCAGAGCGTCGCTAGTGAAGACTTCCGCTCTGTCATGTCGGACCAGACTGCAGGAGGAACTGTTCGTCGTAAGCGTCGTGCCCCACCAGTCGGCAATTCCATTTCACTTGCCGTCTAAAGAGAGAGCCGATGAACATACAATATAGGATGTAATTAAATTATTTCCTATAGTGCTACATAAATTAAAAGCTCCCCTATTTATTAAGAGGAGCATGAGTTCCGATTTAGGAACAATATTTGGAAGTGGAGGGCTAGTGATTTCCATTATAAGTATGGTCTACGCGGCGATTAATCATAAAAGAATAAGGGCGAAATGTTGTGGACGATCTGTTGATTTTGAGATAAACATTGACCCTACGGAGGCTGCGGCGGAGGAGAAGAAGGCTGCTGCTGGTGCTGCACCCAATCTAGAAACGAGGGAACGACGCACTATAGGAGCCGATACATTGCGACAATTGAGAAACTTGGAGCTATTTACCAAGAAAACATCCAAAGTCGCACCTGAACCGGCTGTCATCAAACCGGTCGCCCTTCAGGCGAAGCCACGCACATGGGTTGACGACGACGTGGAGGGACTCGCTGATTAGAAATCAGCTCATCCCAAGCTCGCTTTGCGAGCGAGGGATCGCAGACGACCAAGATGATGTAGAGCTAGGGCCACGCCGCTAGAACTCCACGACGACGACCTAAAATTGAACATGGATGTGACCGTCCCTCAGACCATGTAGTCAATAAGACTTTTAGTAATATTCCAAGAAAAATGCCAGCACGCCGAACAACCGATGTCCACATGCCTCTCAGAAAATCCGACGGTGGTCGCGATAATCGCTATAGCACCGCCCAATTCTGTAAGGCAAATGGACAGAGAGACATGAGAACCACGCTCACAGGTAATAGAAAGTAGAGCCTGAAAAATATCCTATAGTGAACACAATAGGATATTTTTTATTGAACCAGACCGAGAAAATTGAACTCCACATTGCGGCCGTCTACATTTACATGCTCAATAGCCAAAAATGAAAGCCTACGAATTAACAAGTTATCCACGCATCTACACCCATACATATTGGGGCGCTTTTGGCGCAGATACTAGACCCGCGAAAACCGAGTTTATTCAAAATAGAAATCGGTTCATTCACGAATATAATATAAAGAAAAGCGCTGACCGTCCGAAATACATACAGAAAATCCTGGATGAATGTGAGGCGGCCGGCGTCCATCTAGACCATGTAGAATGTTATGCGAATGATAATAATGAATATGTCATTGTAAGTAGTCCCTATGATACAAGTGAACCAAACCGACAAAAATACGCCGAAAAAGGTTGGACCCACATTTATAAACTCTATGTTGACGAGGCGGATACATTTATCAAAATTGTTCCGATGAAACGCAAGCGTCAGTCTTTTGACGAGTCAAGTTGAAAGGTTGGACGGAAAAAATTGAACATGAGTTGCCGGCCTGGTCTGAGAACACGCATAAAGAAAACTAATAGAAAAATGCCAAACTATCCAAAAGATGTTGATAAGAAGTACATTGTTCCAACTCCAGGTCTGGGCGGTGGCTATGAGATTGACGGTAGAGCAAAATATGGGGCCGAACGCCCACAAAAACCAAAGGGCAAGTAATCCAATCTAAACACATCCTATAGTGATTCACTATAGAGTGTTTTTTGGTTAAGATGATTACTCGTAGTGAAAGCCGTTTTTTAGAAGAGAGAATGTATGGCCTTGCCGAATGTCGCCGCTTGACGGAGGGTGTATGTCCTGTATGTGAAGCGAATCAGGAGACCGTTCTTGCGATGTGCCACGATGTATATGACCTAGTCTATGATAAACCGCGACAGGCCAAAGTGAATGTGGGACCTTTCCTCGGTTCACAATATATTGTGTATAAGATTTCTGAATTGCTCGGCCATCGTTATATAATGGACGGAGTCTTCATTTCAAGCGACTTCGGCGAGAAGAATAAAATGTGGAAGGAAGTCTGCGCATTTTTGGACTGGACATACATTCATTAGAGGGGGAGAAGAGCGAACTTATTATAGAATATAATTTAGAATATTATTCTATAATTTCTAGAATCGTGGATTATCATTCATAGAACGAATCATGTTCATGTTTTCTAAGTATGTATCCACTTCGTCTTGTTTTTCTTCTTGCTGGTCTTGCTGCGCTTGGGTAGCAACAGGACTTGAAGAATTTGGAAGGGGGCTTTCACCGGCTTTTGCTTTGAGTTTGTTTAGGATTTCAGCCTCTTCTGGTGTGAGCTTTGGTTGTTGGAAACCTTCTTTGGCAGCGTTAGCACTTGAACATTTACTACCAGCTACGCCGCTAACGCCGCCGAAGATACACATACTGCTATTTTCATTCAATACATAGCCGAGTAAAAACACTACAGCGAGCCACATCCAGAATGCCACTAGCACATTACGAGTTCCCATAAATAACACTATAAAGATGAGGGCACGACGCACCCAGACATTTTGTAAGAATGCCTCTTGCGACTTCGTCAGCTCAAGGCCAATGAAACGACCGCCAAGATTGAGCATAAGCATCATGAAACCAATAAAATAAGGATTGGCGTTTATTGCCATAATGAAACTGTCAAATGGACTCGGAACAGGCATGTTGCCGCCGACCATTTCCGTATTTTTCACCATAACTCCTAAACTAGGCGGCCAGTTTTTTCTCGGACAATAGTCCAACATCGGCATAATAGAGAAGTATTATGAGAGCGGCGACGAGACCGACCGTTCTTCTCCACATGAACAATCCTATAGTGATTGCCACAAGTAATAGCCGATAGAGGGGAGATTTGTAGAGTTTAACGGCGTCTTTATGATATAATTCATCAAATGCGGTGGAATAAAAAAGTGCTAAAAAGGTGAGAACGACTAGTGCTAGCAGTTCGGTTTTAAACATAACCCTTCCTGCTTTTATTCGGAATTTTTTATTTTGGGTGTGGGGGGGTGGGTGCTGAGAAGATATCCTATAGTGATAATTTTGATAGCATTATAGGATTGGTTTGGGTTGAGTTTGGGCCGTGATGCTTGGACTCGGCTTACCAGCCTCGTCTGGCGCACCACTCGTCACTACGCTCCTAGTGATGTTTGAACCCATAATTCGTATCATCATCCACCGCATATGTGCGCACCTCAGTCTCTTCAATCATGTGCGGCGTCTCCCCAAGAGCCCGCTCCACATACCAGACCTTGTCTTCGGGTACAATGTGCTTAATCTTGCGACCCTCGTTATAGAGCACAAAAGGGAATCCTCCAATAAAACCTTCCTCAACATTTGTCTTACGGACTTGTAATAAGAGGAAGAGGACGGCCCAGCAGAGGGCATGGTAGAGCCCGCCGTATTCAATTAACATAAGAAGGACGCCGAAGGCCACAACGCGACCTAGGAGGGACTTAAAGAAATCCGCGATTTCAAAAGGAATATGTTGATAATATACAATACCGACCATGAGACCGCCGAGGGAGAAATAATTGGCCATGCGGGCGGCATCGGCGCTAGGACTGCTATATTGGACCATTGTTGGGGGATTAAATTGCATCCGAATCTATCTACATAAACCCATTAGTATAATTTGACCCGCTCACTATAGGAAATGGACCTGGATGGGTGCGCATTAGAAGATGCATTCTCCATGGACTTTGAGTGGCTGGACAAGACGTCCTCCCCAAAAAGTTCTGGAGCATCATGTATTCGGCCAGAAACGGCTGCGACTCAATCACGAAAAAATGAACGGAAAAGGGCGGCGAAATGTCGGAACAGTAGTAGCAATGACGCATATTATAAGAGTGGCCAGTCATTGCTCGGCAATAGCAGCGAACGGTCCGAGGAAGACGCATATAAGGAAATTCCCGAAAATAGTCCCGTTCATCGCCTCAAGGCTCTCGCAAAGATTGCCAAAACAGAGAAGGCCGACGCCCTTTTGGAAGACTTCCAAGACGGCCTCAAGACTACACTTCCTATAATCCAAAAAATGAAGGCAAAGGCCGATGCTGAGACATTTGAAAGCGGCGTCCCAGCATATTTCGGTGCCGACCCTAGCGATGATGGTACAACCAAGAAACTCTCTATAGCCCCATTCGTGGACTACATTGAGGACGAAGACACCTATAACTTCAATAACGCCGATTACACAAAGACTTTCAATGGTCTCGGCTTTGATAAGGCCAGCGGAGCACCTCTCAAGACAAAGGGACTTCCATTTACTAAGCGTAGCGACTTCTTAGCACCAATCCACGAAGAACCGAGCGCAAATCTACTGTCCGAACCATCGCTCCTTGGCTGGAAAGGCAAAGATAAGGGTCTCTGGACAAACCAGTTTGGTCGCTCCTATGTTGTCCCTGAATCCACACGAGAAACCGAAGCCGTCGCAAATCAACGTGATTTAGTGTCACGAAAAAGTGAACAACGTGCTCTCATGGAAAAGATGGACGCCATTTATTCACGCCTGGACCAACTGGAAAAGGGGAGCCCAGAGTCGGCACAGACGGAGACATTACTCTTTGTCATGAGTGGTCTCGGCCTCATTTTCTTCTTGGACCTCGCATGCCGAACAGCTTCTAAAATGAAGTAGAGTAGGGAAGGCGGTGTTAAATAACATTCTATAGTGCTACTTAGAATAACACTATAGAGTATTTGTTTCTATTGACGATTTACTTTTCTTTGTTTTCTTGTCTTTAATTTTCTCAGTTTTCCTTTTGTCTTTTTCGTTTTTCCACCAGTTTGATTATTCTCAAAAAGGGTTGTATTTACAGCTGTTATGTTTGTTTCTGGTAAATTAGCGGGTTGATTATTCTCAAAAAGGGTTGTATTGACTTTTGTTATATTTGTTTCTGGTAAATTAGCTGTTTGATTATTCTCAAAAAGGGTTGTATTTACAGCTGATAAATTAGCGGGTTGATTTTCTGGCAATGTTTGTGATTGGTCTAATGTCTGTTGTGGCGATGTGCCAGTTTGGTCCGATGTGTTTTCTGGTGATGTGCTAACCTGAACTAATGTCTGTTCTGGCGATGTGTCAGCTTGGTCCGATGTGTTTTCTGGTGATGTGCTAACCTGAACTAATGTCTGTTCTACATTTTGACCTGATGTCTCTTCTGGTAATGTCTCTGGTAATGTGTTAGCCTGGACCAATGTCTTGCCATCCTCCTCCAACATATCAACATATTCCTTTATTTTGAAAGCGACGATTGATTTAATCAAATCCGCGACGACCTTATATTCTGGATTAAAAATAATGTTGGACCGAAGTTTACCAGGCTCCATTTCATTTAATAACTTAACAGCCTCATTCAGCTTCGCGTCATCTTTCAAAATCTTACGAAGTTCCTCCTTAACACTAGAACTAATTCCTATAGTGTTTTTGTTGGTTTGTGTAGCCATTTCTGTAGATTTTGCTTCTGTAGATGTTGTTATAGGCAATGCTTCTTCTACTTTTGTCTGGACCTCTGTTTCCACTATAGGGGGTTGTTCAGTTGATGTTTTTACTTTTTCAGGATTAGGTATTTTTATTATATCAGCAATGCCAACAGATGCCAACTTGGCTCTTCTCTCGCCCAGGCTTAATGTTTTAAGTTTATCTCTAAACAAATTTTCAAATTCTTCCTTATTGTCAAATCTCTTTACCTCGCTACCATTACTAATATCATATTGGGCATATACACCTGAAGCATCTCTCACAGTAAACATTCCAGGAAATAATTCGCCAGAATCAATACGTCTTTCACCAACTTCCATTGTAAGTTTTTCACCAGGATTGGCGCTAACATCAAACTTCACACCACCCATTTGGACATCTATACGAAATGCCGGCGTGACCGGTAATAGGCTACCTCCTGCTGTATCAGCCATATCTACTTTAGTGCGTTCAAAAATCCACTTAAAAAAATAATCAGATGCCTCATAGATATGGAATTCACATTAGTCCCAGAAAATGATGATATGAACATTATAAGTGATAGCGAAGAAACCTTCCTTGTAGACGCTGACCCTAGCCAGGGCTACACCCATACACGTAAGAAACACATACCATGTCGCCGTGAACTGCTCGTATCAAGTCTTCAGAAGTTCTATACCACGTTGGAGGATTTTGACAGCGTCGTCCAGACCATGCAGGGCAATGGACCCTATAGTCTGCGTCTGATTGACGTCTTCGTCACCAACTATTCCAAGAAATACAATACGACCTACATGCTCAACGGCCAGGAATTCGTGGTCTATCTCAACTATAAGAGTCAGACCAAGGCATATAGTAAGAAACTCTTTGACCCATTCCGCCGACATGAATGTATCCTTTTCCAGGCCGGCAATCACGAACCATTTATTACTACCGTCGGGCAACTCAATTTCTTCCGTTGGGCACATGAAAAAGGCGTATTGAAATACATTGAAGAACACGTGGAAGACATAAGACGCGAAGAAAAGGAATCACGGCGCCAAAATGGTAGCACACAGAACTCCACTGCGTCCGAAAGTAGTGTTACAAGTGGCGCAAGCGGTGCCAGCAGTGCCAGTGCTAGCACAGTCAGCAATGCCAGCACGGGCTCACGCCGCAGACGCACGGAAAAAGTCCCGGCCGCAATTAAACTTCTTCATAAACACGACGTGGAAATTACAATTAGCTTTGACTAAGTCAGCGTATCAAAACTAAATACCCTATAATGATTATTTTGAACATTCATTATAGGATGTCTAATACGACGGACATTGTTACAGAAGCGGATATTGCCAGCTACTATGCCGGCTCAAAGTCCATAGACTTTTTCGTGGACAAAATGAAGGTCTACGGTGGAACTGACCCGCAAACGAGCTCCGCCCCCACCTTGATAATACTCGGCGGTTCACCTGGTGTAGGTAAGTCAACGCTTATTAAGAAACTCGCATCACAGAATACATTTATCAAAGATAAGGATTATATAGTAATTTCTCTTGATAATATTGTTGAGAACTATGTTCCCTATAGAGAAGCCACTCGCAAGGTCGCAAGAGACGCCGGCCTCAACTTCACAAGGAAAAATGCGAATCGGTCCAATAATAATTTCAAGAAACTTAACACCATTATTTCAAAATTATCAGGCGCATATCTTACGTATGGCGACCCACGCAGAAAAGACCCCCTGACAAACATGTCAAAAATCCGCGATGCCATATTCAAGAGAGCAATAGAACTAGGCTACAACATTGTCTACGATACAACATTCAAAACGACGAAGGACATTATAAAAGAGGATATCTTTCCACATTTGACTGACCTCTATAGTGATATTAAAGTTATTCATGTATATGCCGATGATAAAACTATACAGGGTCGCTTGAATTCTCGTCATAGGGATTTTTTGATGACTAAGAATTATGTGCGAGGTGTTCCAAAATTCTTGGCTCAAAAATTCTTGTGCGACAATGAGATTGGTTTTAAGAAGGCGGTGGATACATACGGGTCTGATGTGCGCTTCCAATTCTGCGACTTTGACAATATAGGAAATGGGCCATTTGAATGTAAGCCACATACCGAGAAATCGTGGTTTCATAAATGTGAGGCGCCGGCGAAAAATGAAAGACCAGTCACTCCACCTTCCTCTACGACGGCTCCAAAAGCGCCATCAAGTCCAGGAAAACGTAATAGAGAACTACAGGAGAATTTATCAAGTGGAATGAAAAGTTTATCACTGAGTAAAACAAGAAAAAATCGCCTTATTAAAAAATTAGAAGAAAGTCTAAATAATAAAACGAAAACAGGAACAAAATAAACTCCTATAGTGAAATCTAAAAATTACATTATAGGATTGTTGGGTGGATGGGTAGGCTTACCTGAAAGTGGCTTGCCAGATGAGCACTACCTGAAGGTAGCGCGCATATACGATTAAAATCTTTGATTTTAATCCCAGATGCAGGTCACCTAAAAGTGGCCCGCATATCATTCAACGCCGGTCTCATTTGCGTATACGACTCCAACATTTTTTCCACCGAAAGTCCAACCTCATTCTCTGGCATGTAGCGCGACGAATCCGCAATACGTCCAAGAAGACCATTATTCACTTCCACCCCACGGTTCAGAGCCGGTTCCTTGACCGCTCCGCGAAGTTCGCGACCGACATTGCGCGGGTCAGATCCAATGTCGTATTGGCGAAAATACGGATTATTTTGTAAAGGGACCTGTGCCACCGCATTATAGGATGGTGATTGTATCCAGTTTCGTGCGTCGGTTCGCGTCTGTTGTGCCTTTGTATCCATGAAGGGCGCGCCGGCATTTACATCTGGCCGACCAACAAGACCTTCTATTGGTTGCGGGACGGACGACTTCCAACGTTCATACTCGCGCGCATTTGTAGTATCGCCAATAGGTGTCTCTCGGCGCATACGGACACTCATATTTCCACATGCCCACGGTGCTGGACCGGACCTAAAAGGAAATGACTCCATATCTACAGTAGTGTCTATAGAAAATGAGTTCAAAGAAAAAGAGTACAGCAGCAGCGAAACCAACACAATGCACCTTCTATGTTGTCGCAGTGGAGAAGATTAAGCAAGTCAACGGAATTATTGGTCCTCTTGACCTCTATAATGTGAGTATTCTCTTGGAAGGGACGGCGCCCCCACAAGAAACAGTTCCAGCCGGCAAGAATCCTGCTGCCTGGTATGCGGACTACTTAAAGACCCAGGGAATTGAGACGAAAGGGTCGGCGGAGCTTGGTCAAGGTATGTATGCCCTATATGTGGATACAGAGAAGACCGACCTCAGTGAATTTCTAAATGTGCGCGACTGTGTTGACGCGGACTCTTACGCCTGGAAAACATATTTCATACCATGTCATGCCGGCACTTTCAAGGAAGCCCTCGGCTTCTGGATTTGCGCCCAAAAAGAAGATGTCGGCCCCCTAAAACTATCAGCCATCGTTGAAAACGCATTCGCCGCACAAACGAATGTCTAAAGACCACTCTCCAAATACACTATAGGAATGTGGATACAATGTATCGTGGAAGAACACTGAAAAGACGGACAAACGAAGATGGCTCGCCAGCAGAAAACGCCCAAGAACAGCAAGAACAACACCGCAGTAATTTCCTTAGCTTCCTAGACAAGCAAGCCCAGGACGCCTATAAAAGACCATGGCACCGCATGGAACACGGTCTACGGCTCAATCGCCTGCGACTATACGCGGACGAGGAGGCGGCGCGCAATTCCTATAGTGAAGAGGATAAGTCGCGCCTTGTTGCGCTACTCGTCAAAGCACATGACCGCAAACTACTCAACAGCAAAAGTAATGTAACATATGATGTGGAGACCGAACGCGTCACTGAAATCAAAGGACTCGTCATGCACCGCAATAGCGACGGCACGGCCACATTCCGTATCCTGGATAAGAAGCCAGGCGGTATTACTGTTAGACGGAAAGTTGCTTCGCAAAACCAAACTGATAAAATTGAGGCAACAAATGCCTAAACCACGCACTATATAATATAAATAATATACTCTATAGTGTTATCTCACCCCATTTACAGATGCTATCCGAAATTGCGACCTTCCTTCATGAAACGCCGGCCGATGAATGGGAAGACACATGGTGGAATGCTGTTCAACCCCAACTTCCTATAGAAGATGCCGTCGCAGCCGCCCACGCATTCATTGACCTGGCTAACGCAATTGAAGAATTCCACGAAAGGGAACAGTCTGTGGCCACAGCCACACCCATTAATGCTGAGACCAACCTAGTCCACACTATCCAGGAAAAAATCAACGAAATACTGAACCGACCCCAAGTCGCACAACGAACCGACACCTGGTATAGCGACGGTCTCAAATACCTCACCGCCTCCCAATTTGGAACACTCTACGCCAGTCCACGAACACGCGCTGCCCTCGTCCTGGAAAAAGCCGGCATCAATGTCGTAGAAAAACATGGACAACGCCTAGTAACTACCTCGGATATGATGACGCCCTTTGACTGGGGCATACGATTTGAACCGGTTGTAAGAGCCATCTATAGTGATTTGACACAGACTGTCGTCGCCGATGTCGGCCGGCTTTTCCACAAGACACTTGAAAGACTCGCCGCTAGCCCTGATGGGCTCGTTATACGGGCCGAAGCTGACGCTGGCGCTAACGCTAACGCTAATCGCCTTGGTCGTCTCGTGGAATATAAGGCACCAGTCTCTCGTAAACTCGTCCAGAAAATCCCCAGCGAATATTACATGCAAATGCAAATTCAAATGGAAGTCGCCGACATAGACCACTGCGACTACTGCGAAATCAAATTCTATAGTGCCTACAACGATAAAATGCGCACGCCCTTCCAAAAACAATCTCACTATAGAGGATACGTCGCCCTTATTATGAAAGACGGGGTCCTAGACCGCTATGAATATAGCCCACTCAACCCAGGAGCTGACTGGACATATGTAGCCGAAGAGGGCGTGAATGAACGGGTCTATGAACGAATTGAATGGTGGCTGGACGATTATTACTTGGAAACAGTGGCCCGCGATAAGGCCTGGTTTGCTGGAACCATTCCACTTATGGACGCCTTTTGGCACGATGTAGAAGAGGCGAAGGCCGGCCGCTTTGTCCTTCCAGAGAAGAAAGTATCAGCATCAGCTAAGCCGAAAAAAGGGCCAGCACCACTTACTATAATGGATGATGATGACGATGTGGACATGGGCTAGAAAAATTGAGTTCTGTCGCGGATTTTCTTCCCAGACATACTGAACAAAATGTATCTATTTGTATACGGTAGTCTTCGCCGTGGTTTTCCTAACCACTTTCTTCTGGAAAAATCTATCTACATGGGGACTTATTCCACTGTAGATAAATATCACATGATAGGCCAAGTTTCTAAGTCCTTTCCATATGTCGTGGACAAGGCTGAGTTTGCCGACACGAATCCAACACACATTATAGGAGAGTTATACGACATTGAGGCTGACATTCTCAAAGATTTGGACGAGCTGGAAGGACATCCAGACTTCTATACACGGCGCTCAGTCCAAGTGGTGGGAGAACACACCTATAGTGCTTATGTCTATATCCTGGAAAATTCTGGAATAATTCGCGGACTAAAAAACAACAGTCGTTTTGAGCTTGTCCCTTCAGGTGATTGGCTGGTCTATTGTGGAACATAGACTGGTATACGGCCTTTGAAAACGACGGTCTTGAAATCCTTGGACCATTCCACGACATAACATAGGATTTGTACGCCGGCTGCCATGGCCCGTTTGAAGGTTTCACTATAGATGGTATCTAGGGCGGCGGGTTCAAAATGTGCGGCGTCGGCGCGCTGACATAAGAAGACGCAGTAGGCTCGGTCGCCGGCCTTTGCGCGTTCCATCAGGTTTTCTAAATGTTTGGTCGCACGAGGACTGACGGCGTCAGTCTTTTTTTTACGATAACCGTCTGGGAAAAGGGCGATTTTTTGGGATTGGGCTAGAGTTGATGCTGGCTGTGCAGCAGCACTACGATAATCGGCACAGCCGGCGGCATCATTCGTATAATGTGCGAGCGGAACATTTTTCACTTCCACCCAACTGACGGAGCCATCCCCATGTGTCAACCGTATGTCCACACGACTATCACCTATAGTGACTTCTTGGTCTATGGCCGCAATAGTGCCGTATGTTTCACTGTCCAGGCCGCGCTCAATAATTGCGCGCACCATCTTATTTGCCACCATAGGATTGACTCCCACACGCCACCCACCATAGACGGTAGTCCCATATATAGTGTGTGTGGTTTTGGCGGCGTCTTTTTCAGCCTTCGGTGGCTTTCCAGAAACATAGACATTGCTGTCTACTTCCACGAGACCGCTACAGCCCAGACTGGGTGCGTGAGCCTGATAGATTGTTGGGTCGTCGGCGAACATGATGTCGGCAACATAGGGTGTCTTCACAGTCTTGGATGGACGGGCAACAACGACGGCCAGGCGAAGAGGGACGGGCATTTCATAAATTACGGACATTCTTTGACATTTATATTATATGTTAGGCATTGAATATAAATGTTAGTTCACGCGGGCAACTTCAATTTTTATTTCGGCGAGTTTTTCTAATTTTTCTTGCGCTGGTGCGACGGGTCTTTCGCCCACCAATAGGCGGGCTAGTTGGATTATTAGAGTTGGCTACAACATTTCCTATAGGCTGGTTCTTAGTTTTGTTTAGCGAATTGTTAGCGGCCTTAGGAATGACATATGTCATTGTAGAGTTTGTTTTATTGACGCGGAAGAAACTGAGTGGTGGTGGAGAATAACCTACAGAATCAATACTGAGACCATTATAACTGACACCCATGTATCCCAGATGACAACTGAATGGACTTACATTCTTACGACAACTATAGACAATGTGATTTGGACCATTTAGCGCAGTTGCTGCATTGTATATGTCTTTTAATGGGCCTCCGCCGGCTTGAGTGAGTGAGTTAGGCTCAACAGGGTCGCCTTCATTTTGTTGGCCGACTGGTAAATCGTCTACATTTGTCGCCACTTTATCTTGCTCCGCCTCTTTCTTGGCTTCTTCTAGGCCAATATCGCCAACTACCTTGCCGAAAATTGCCCCAACTAGGCCCTTGGCATAATCGTATGTGTCCTGCTTCTTCCCCACTATAGGATATACTGTTCCAAATGGCAAATAAGATATCATCTTGTCATAATCGCCTACGCTTGCGAAAGGGCTGGAGAAACAATCCAGGAATTCCTTGTATGCCGGCAACCCATTAAACTCAGAATAACTTCCTATAATGCTCTTTGCGGTCGGCTCAATCCCTCCAAACATTTGACGAAGGTCCGTTATGTTCTTGGAACGGCCCGTGCGACTCTGGGTCTTAATTTCAAACTTACGAATCATGTAGCCCGCGTGGACAAAATTAGGCGGAATTGTCGGCACAAGGTCCAGCGCAATGCCGGCACTCGCCAGACCGACCGCCAAATTCTCCATACGAGCCGCCACACGGTCCAATGTTATATGTCCGCCGTCCAAGAGGCCATTATACACATTACGGGTATAATCCAGGAACATTTTAGGACCGCCGAAACTAATACAATGTATAGTCGGTCGCTGTAAAGATGGAACACCTGCGCGTTTGAAACCACCCAGCACAAGAGATGCCAAGGTCGCATTCGCAGCACCAAGACTGTGTCCAGTAATAATAATACGGTCTATAGTGCCATCTGAAGCAATTCTCTCCACTTCCTGGCAAATACTATTCATAATCCCCATCAAGTTGAGAATGAAACCCTGGTGAGCGCCGAACTGATTAATAAGACGCATCTTATTTGGAGGTAGGGCCGTTTCAGAAACTTCTTTTTGAAATGCGCCGGTTCCTGTCATAGACCCCATAGAGCAAGTTGCCAATAGGTCCGCGACGGCTCTACTTGTCAAATTGGCGTCTGTCAAAAATGCCGACTTCAGGCTCAGTGTCCCACGGAATGCAATATAGAGGATTTTTTTACCTGGGTGGGGGCATTTCTCGGTCATGCCGCGATAGTCAACGACCTGTAAATAACATGGGGTCTCATGTGTAGCCTTTTTATCGTAAATTACGATGCCGTCGCTTATGTAAGGCTGCGATTTTATCTGGAAATTTTCTTGGGACTTAAAGGTGCCTTTTAATTCGCGACGAACAAGAGAAAGACCTGTGTTGAACACTAGCGGGTTCTCATTTATGAGTTGAACGCCAGGGAATTTCTGCATGTTTGAATTATAGGCGAGACGCGACATGTAGGCGGCCTGTGTAATAGCTGCTTCATACTGACCCATTATAGCGCGTGGATTAACGGCGGGGTTACTTGAAAAATCCACGGACGTTCCATTATAGGGTAATGTGGTTGGGTCAACACCTGCCTCCTTGAAGAGAGTTCCGAGAAAGGTGGACAACTTCTTCACGGATGTTGCCTTGGAAAAGTTCAGGGTTGATTTAATATTATTTAGGAAACCCATCTAATATTAATTTGTTTTTTATGAGATTATGCTACATAGAAGTTTCCAAGAAATTCATGGAATGGACTAGAGCAAGAATCTGGATTGTTGCGCTTGTAATTGTTTGTCATTTGCGCATAGGAACCTCCAACAGAATTCACACAAGCCTGGTAATTATGTCTGTAACAGTCTTCGCTATTTGGCTCATTGCCGGCACCACCTTCTGCCCATGGTCCCTTTTCGGCCGCACGGACTTTGTCCACGACGGTCACACAGTCAGAGTTGCTTAATAAGGTATATGGTCCATCGTCGCGCTTGACAGGTTCGCCGGCGACCATGTCCACGAACTTTCCTGCGACTTCTTGTGGGTCGGGTGCGACAGTAAGTAAAGCGGCTGTTTTCTCGTCGCTTCCTCTAAATCCCTCGTTTATCACAGTATGTTTGAGTAAACTTCCTTTAGCACCATCGCTAAAGCTTAACCAATCACTCTCAATACGTCCACGCACTATAGGGGTCATCATGTAGGCATGGTATATTAAAACAGTTGCCATTGCGACCAGCAAGAAATAAATTATAAATAATGATTTGTATTCAAACATAGCGGGATACCTCTACGATTTATTTATAGAATTATAGTGGATAGTTGGGGCTTTAGGTGCCCTGATGCGGCACATAGACATTGACAACATGATGTGCGCAATGTTTGGATTTGGAAAGTTTGGTCTGGAAAATTTTTTGGCGAGAGTTTTGGAAATGTTTAATGTGAACATACATTGCTATGTCCATGTGTCAATGTCCTGGCCCACACATCCTATAGCATTGCTACGCTTTCGCTACGCTAACCCACGCATTTCGTGTAGATGTCGTCCACGACGGTCACATCCACATATGCCGGCAATAACTCGTCCCCTATTAACGCATCCGCCCACTGTTCGTCCACCCATAACGTCAACTGTAAGTCGTCGCACGCTGTCGTGCTCCGCGAGGTCCACTGTGCCGATGACCGTAGCACATGGCCGAGCCCTCGTAATCGCCCAGCCACACCACACCACTGTGGGTCTCGTCGCCCTGGCCGGCCAGAAGGATGTTTAATACGCCACTCACATTGTAGCGCGTTCACATGGTCCGTAAAACCGCCTAGCACCGCCACATAGCGCCACCCTGGACCGACCCGCCCAGTTGCCCGCGCTCCTCCCGTAATTTCCCCATTATGTTGTCGTAGACGACGCCGAAGGTCATTCGTGGAACCATTATAGGTGTGCCGACCATTCGCAATAATGTAGCAATACCACGACTCTGAACTCATTTCCTATAGTGTGGAAGAAGCAGGAAACATATGATTATGCCAAGGGCCTAGTTGGGGCAATTTTCGGCAAGGTAGTTGGCGATATTGGCCTAGAAGAAGCCAAGAAAGAGGCGGAGCAAGATAAAGTGGCGACAAATGTAGACGATTTACCAGTCGGCCAACAAAATGAAGGAGACCCTGAAAATCCTGGACCACTTAATCAATCCGGCGGCGGTCCATTGAAGAATATATATAATAAAGC
>Ga0247723_1001176_pt1 | contig 15820 bp, 16 predicted proteins | sample MSEWelMarce5H_FC_FD_189079 | JGI IMG/M metagenome (GOLD analysis project Ga0247723, IMG submission 189079) | Subsurface sediment microbial communities from gas well in West Virginia, United States - MSEEL Well Study Marcellus 5H_FC | ecosystem: Environmental > Terrestrial > Deep subsurface >...
TATTTTGATTTTTGGCAGTTTGGGACATCTATTCAAGAAAAAGCTGGTATTGGATATACAAATTCTTTGACAGAGATAAGCAAGAATATATTGTCGCTAAAGCAAAAGGGTACAAAAAGTGAGTTGGTTGAAACTATAGGGATATCAGTTGTTGGCCTTTCTCCACAATCAATTTCAGAAGCAATTTTAAAAATTGATGATGAAACAAACAATATTTCTAGAGTTAATAAAGTAGTTTCTTATTTAAATGAAATTGGTGCTTTAAGACTAAATGATTTAAGAGACTGGTATTCATCAACTAGTAAGAAGCAAGTAAATCTTTCAAAATGGTCTGGAAGCGCAACAACAAGTTTGACTGTATATCTGGCTAAATCCAGCACAGGCGGAACATATACTTGGAGTTCTTCAGATTATCCATATGTTGAAGTAAATGTAAGCGGCACAGCTAGAACAAACAACTATTCTGTAAGTCCATCATTAGGAAGGGTAGTCTTTGGTTCAGGGTATGGTATGACTTCTGGTGATACTTTAAATGTTTACTTAAGACAAGACTGGGATGGAACTTCATCAGGAATTAAGAATTCCGACACTGCAAGAACAGAGTTAATCCGTCAATGGTCTGAAACTTACAAACCATTATCATTTGTTTTTGCTGACGGGGATAATATTTCTACTGATTTACCCGAAGATGTTGTAACTTCTGCCAATACTGCTTGGAACGACAAGGGTGTAAATATAAACACCTTTGGTTTTGGTCGAGCACATGATCCAAGTAATTTACAAACAATTTCCGTTAATACAAATGGAAAACATTTTGATATTTTAAATGGAGAAGACAACGGTGATTTGGAAAATTCACTTAACTCTTTCTTGCAAGGTGGAGATAATGATGCTTTCACTGCATCTTGGTCCAGAACTATAGAATATGATGAGCCAACTTATATCAAAAATATATATGGAGCTTTTTCAGCAGCATCAGGTTCAACAGTTTCAGTTAAATTTAGATGGGCAAAAGACAGACAAAATTATTCATCTTGGATAAATTTAACAAGTGGTGTTGGATATACATTTAAAAAAGAAGTTACAAACATAGAATATTCAATTTCTATGCTTGAAGGCTGGTCTGGAACTGCAGTAATAAGGCCTCAAGTATCCACACTTTATCAAGTAGTGACAACTCCAGCAGTAAAAACACTTGTAACCGAACCATACGATGTTAAGGGTAGTATTTTTGAATATAATCTTACTGCACAAGCATCTATTCCAGAAAATGCAAAACTTCAATGGGGTATTTGCCGAGGAGACAGTCACGATTGGGAAGATTTTGAGCTGATTACCACAAATAGAAATGCAGCGTTAAGTAATCGCCAATTAACCTTTCAGTATACTGACCAAATAGAATATTCAACAACATCTGGATTAACTTTAAGAGATATCACTGCTGTTAATGACCTTGGAGAGGCTTTAACTCCTCAAGTACTTCAAACTTATTATAATGGACTTGTTTTTAAAAATTGGAGAAGTGATGCTATTGTTACTGTATATGAAGCAGACGGCAAAACTGAAGTAGATGCAGCAAAGTACAAAGCTAATTTTGTAGATGGAACAATATCTTTTGAAATTCCAGTTTTGATTACAACACCAATCAAAATTATATACCCAGAAGTACAAGCAAATTATTATGGGGAACCTACTTTTACAATTGACAATAAAACATATTTTGGTGTAAATGGTCGATGGCCTTTTGACAGCGAAGTTGTTGTTTTAATAAATGGCTCAATAACCCGTGGAGATTACTTCTTAAATAGAGAAGACGGTGCAGTTACTTTCTACAATGAATTAGAGAGAACTGACACGGTAACTATTTTTATCCTGCCTTCCAATAAATTTAGAATTGGAGTTAAGATTACTGAATATGATCTGTCAGTATCTAATATTTTTGGATATGCATTACAATACTCGACAGTCAAAAATGCCGATGTATTTTCTGCATTTGTAAATACCACTCAACCGTACTTGCTTTCAATACCAGAAATCACATCAACATCTTCTGTAGGGTCTTCTATATCTATAAATGAAAGGATGACTTTGAATTATAACTTCTATTCACCAAATGGAAACAGAGAGCAAAAAACTCAAACAAAATGGTATAGATATAGAGAAATATCTGGTATCGGAACAACAACCGAAGTTTACACATCAAATTCTCTTCCTAATTACAGAAATAGAACTGTCGAAAGGGTTGCTGACTTAAGTGGTGCTGGAAATAGATTTATAGCTGGAGATATTGTTTTTGCAGTAGTTACACCTTCAGATGGATTTAAAACTGGCGTTGGTGTTACTTCTACTAGTGTAATACTAAATGATAACTCAGCTCCATACGTTGCAAATTTAACTTTAACTTCAGATGACCCAAACAATGGAATTGTATTTGATTCAACAACAGCTACTTATTCAATGTTTGCTGGAGCTTCAATCATAGCTTCATATGATTACTATAATGGAGAATCAGCCTCTCCAACTACAGTTAATAACCGTTCATCAATAGAGTGGTTTGATAAGGATAAGCCTATTAGTCTGACAACCCCAACGCTCACTTTATCTTCTGATAATGTAAAAGCTGGAAGTATTATTTCTGTAGTGATAACTCCTTCTGATGGAATTGATGTTGGATTGAGTGTTCGTTCAATAGAAGTGCAAATTAAGTAATAGGTATTGACATATATCAATTCAGAATATATTAAATAGCATCATCTGGAGAAAAAACATGTCAGACAATATACAGTTCATTCCAAAAGAAGATTTAGAATTTAAAGTGGCTCCAATGGGTTTTTCTATTGGAGATAATGCTGGTTGGGGCTTATTGATGTGCAATATTGAAAAATACTGGCAGTTATCAAAAGGCGCAGGTGTTTTAGTTGGTGTTTTAGACACCGGTATAGTTGACCACACAGATTTACCTCAAGGAAAAGCTTGGGGTACTGGGCTGAATTGCACAGGAGAAAGTTCATTTCTTGACGGTGGAAGTGGACATGGTATCCACGTATCAGGTATTATTGGTGCTAGAGAAGACGGCAAGGGTATTGTAGGTGTGGCGCCAGAGTGTACCATTCTTCCTATTAAAGTTTTAAACAGAGATGGGTCTGGTTCATACGAAAGTATCGCAAAGGGTATTAAAGCTGCAATAGCTGCTAACTGCGACATTTTAAACTTATCTTTAGGCAGTCCATCTGAACCTCCACAAGTAATACACGATGCAATTAAAGAGGCAGCACACAAGGGTATGATTATTGTTGCTGCAGCTGGAAATGATGGTGGAGATGTTTGTTACCCTGCAAAATATGAAGAGGTTATAGCTGTAGCTGCTATGGACAAAAATGGAAGAATAGCAAACTTTTCTTCCCATGGTCAAAGAATAGCCGTTGCTGCCCCTGGTGTTGATATTTACTCAACACACTTTAATAATGGATATGCAACAATGTCTGGTACAAGTCAGGCATCCCCATTTATAGCTGGAATTTGCGCTTTACTATTATCATATTCACGCTCAAACCCTGGTGTTGAACTTATCAAGGGTTATGTAGATATGATTAAAGCACTCAACAACTTGCTTTCAGAAAACCCGATGAAAACTGCTGATGGTTATGAATATGGAGTACCTAATTTTATTAACATTGATCCGTCAAAGTATAAAAATGTGGTAGTTCAAGTTCCAATGACCCCAGAAGAAGAAGCAAGATTACAAGAAAAATTAATTTAAAAAGAGCTTAGGCCAAAAATAAAAAAGAAACCTCACCTCTCTCTTAGTCTTAGGAGGAGTCAATGAGAAATAAAAATTTATTAAAATTATTAATAGGTTTGGCTTTAATAATAGTTTTGTATTTTAATCCATACAAAGTTATTATGGTTGTTGGTAATTCAATGTACCCAGCATTGAAATCACATCAGTTGGTTTTGGCCAAAAAAGTTGATAAGATTGAGCGTGGAGATATTGTTGTTGCACTTAATGATGCAAGAGAAATTATAATTAAAAGAGTTGCTTATCTTCCAGGAGAATGCTACCAAGTAATATTAGAGCCTGGATTTTCTGAGCCAAAAATGATACAAGATTTGAATGCTTCTGAATTGATATTTTTTCTTGTAGACAGTAGATGTATGGTTGTTGATTGTAAAATACCTAAAGGTCAATATTTTCTTTTAGGGGATAATAAGAATAATTCCGACGATTCAAGAAGATTTGGAACGATAGAAAAGAAAGACATTTTATATAAGGTCGTTTATAGATGAGTTTGTTTAAATTTAATACCACTGAGTTAGAATGGAGATTAAAATTAGGGCAGAAGATTGATGACCCGGTTAAGAAGTTAATTCAAACCGCTATTCAATCTTCTTGCACTATTTTTGTAGATGATGCTGACTCAAGTTGGACTGGAAGCGGATTTCATCTTGGCGATGGTTATATTGCTACAGCTTCTCATGTAGTTCCACCAGAATTAGAAAATAAGCCACATCAAATTAAAGTTTCATTTGATGGTAGAACAATGTACCCAGCACAGATGCAAATTTCCGATCCTAATGTTGACGCTGGAATAATTTTATGCAAACCAGTAGCTAAGATTATTCCAGCTGTTGCTTTAGCAAATTCAGACCAAGCAGAAGTTGGAGATATTGTTGCAGTAATAGGCTCTCCAGAAGGATTTCACGATACAGCGACAGTTGGTAGAATCACAAACACTCACCAGACATTAGGCTCTGCAGCGCCGAGCAAGGCATGGCAAGATATACTCTTTGTAGATGCAGATATTCTTGAGGGTGCATCTGGTGGCATGGTTGTAGGTACTGACGGCTTAGTTTATGGGTCCATAATGGGTGTTACTGGTCAGCATGCTGACGTGGGCGTTGGTGAAAACTCAGCTTGTCCTTCTAATAAGATTATAGGCTTAATGAAACAATTAGGTAGATAGATTGTATACTTATAAGTATGCAAGATCATTATGAAATTTTAGGTGTTTCAAAAAATGCTTCACCTGACGAGATTAAATCAGCATATAGAAAGCTATCTAAACAGTTTCATCCAGATGTAAATAAAGATCCTAATGCAGAGGAAAAGTTTAAACAGATTAATGAGGCTTACTCTGTTTTATCTGATCCTAACAAAAAGGCTCAAATTGACCAACCTCAAACTCCATTTACTAATTGGAATGAAGTTAATTTTGCAAAAAGACAAAATTTCAACACCCAATTAAGCATAAGAGTCAATTTAAACTTAGAAGATTTATTTAACAAAATAAATAGAAAAATACTATACGCTCGCCAAAAATTCTGCTCTCAATGTACGGGTGAGGGTGGAAAAGGTGGTCGCAATGCTTGTATGACTTGTATGGGGTCAGGTCAAAACAAGCAAACTATTCAACACGCTGGCTTTTTCTTTGAACAAGTTTTTGGTCCATGTCAAAACTGTCAAGGAAAGGGTTGGAAGTTTGAGCATATTTGTGGTGGCTGTCATGGGGTAGGCTTAATTCAAGAACAAATGCAACTTGACATTGATTTAGATAAAGGTAGCATTTTTAATACAATAATGAAGCCTGATATGGGAAACTATGAGAATCCTAATAATCCACCAGGAAAACTTATTATTGAATTTGGTTTGAATCAGCATCCAGATTTTGATTTTGACAATCAAGGGAATGTATTTAAAAAGATTCAACTTAATCCTGTTGAGGCTATCTGTGGAGTTAAAAAAAGGATTAAGTTTCCTAATAGTCAAATAAAAGAAGTTACCATTCCTAAGCTCGCAGGCACAGATTTATTAATTGATTATCCTGGTGAAGGTATTCCTAAACCAGACAATACTTCAGGTACATTTTTTGTTTCTTTAATGTATAATTTTCCTACAGAGCTTACTGATGAACAAGAACGTATTTTAAAATCATACGTTGATACTTTAAAAAACTGAGGTGATATAAATGGCAATGGTTAAAAGAGCCAATGGTAAAATTGAGAAGTTTACTGATGGTGATGGCGATGAGGTAAAGGCTGAGGAAGTTAAGAATGTTGTTTGGGCTGATGAAAAGAATCAACCAATCAAGGACGAGCTTTCGATTCCTCTTACAACAGACGTAGACTTAGATATTGATTCTGTTGATGAGGGCGATGATGTAGTCGCAAAGAACTGCTAAAATGGAAACTCTTATCAAATCTTTAACAACACATGCAACATCAATTTTACCTGTTGTTTTTGTATGTATTTTAACATTTGTAGGATTGTTTTTACTTTCTAGGGGATATAAATCAGAATCTCAAGTAGCTCTAGATTCTTTATTTGTAATCAAGAATCTTTTGGCTACGCAGCTTGGTGAAAAGGGTCGTCTTTTAGTCGATATTTGGATTAAAGGACTACAAAATATTCAAGATGGCGAGTATTCTGAAGCAGACAGGATTGATACCTTTGTAAGATTTATTAAGCTTGCTGCATCTAATGAAGGGGTCGTTTTAACTGAAGAAGATTTGCAAAGAATTCAAACTTTAGTTATCACCACATTAGAGTTGTTTGTAGGTAAGAAATCTACAACAATTGCAGTTGCTGTTAATAAGTTTAATGCTATGAATGTAAATTAAATAGTGTTTGATGATTAGGAAACAGGAGCTCAATATTGACCTCCTGTTTTTTTTGTGATATAATTGAGTTATGGTAACTATAGAAGTTAACAATGCTACGAGTAAATTAATTGGTTATTTACATCAAGACCCGTCTGTTAATGCTCAGTTGCACGAGGCTATAAGACAGGAATTATCGTATGAAGTTCCATCTGCTGAATGGTCTCAAAAATATAAACAAGGTCAATGGGATGGGAGAATCTCTTTATATAACAAGAGGATAACAACATTTCCATCTGGTCTTGTACGTCGTGTAAGGCAATTATTTGAAAAGCTCGAAGTAGAGCATGAGATAGTTGATGCACGAGAAAAACCCGAAAAAAACTATCCTGTAACTTGTGATTTCGAAGGCAAGGAACTTCGTTTTTATCAAGAAAATGCAGCAACATTAGCTAAGAAAACACAAAGAGGTATGCTTTCTCTTTGTACTGGTGCTGGCAAAACTATGACCTCTTGTAAGATATTTGAAAATCTTGCTGTAGCTCCTGTAGTTTTTATTGTCCCAGCTATTGAACTTCTTAAGCAAACTCAAAAAGAATTTGAAAGATATTTAAGATTCAATGGAGAGAAGGTTCGAGTTGGTATTGCTGGTGGTGGTTTATGCGATCTTAATATGCAAGGCATTAACGTTATCACCTATCAAACAGCTCTTATTGCATTTGACAAGAAATATATTGAAAAGGGTAATAAAGTAGTTGATGATGCTAATGTTGATGGACCAAAATCTACTGCTCAACTTCAAAAAGAGTTAGAAGAAGCTAATAAAAAGTTGATTATAGCTAACAATAATGCCACTAGAGATTTAGCGAAATTATCTTCAGATCTTGATTATGCTAATAAGTTAAGCGATAAAGAAACAGACCTAAAAAAGAAAAAAACTTTAGCATCTGCAGCATTAAATTTAGAAAAGCAGTTTAACAAAGAAAAAAATACATTAATTAAAACAGACTTAGCAGCATATAAAAAAGCTTTGGCTGCTTGGGATAATCGACAAGAGACATTGCTTCAAAAGAGTCAAGTAAGAAACTTAATTTCTTCTTGTAATGCCTTTATTGTTGATGAAGCGCACGTAGCATCTGTTGTCATAGAAGAACTTGGTAAACAGGCTAAAAACGCATATTATCGTTTAGGTTTATCTGGCACACCTTGGAGAATGGACAATCAAGAAATTCGCATTGAAGGGACATTAGGCAGAAAGATTATTGAAGTATCTGCATCTGACTTAATAGAACTCGGATTTCTTGTTCCTCCTAAGATTTTTGTCTGCAATGTATCTGAAAATAATGGAGGAGAAACTTATCCTGATATTTATAGTAATAATATTGTAAATAACTGGGAAAGAAACTATCGCATTAAACAATTTGCAGAAGGTTTTAAAGAAGCTGGAAGACCTACTTTAATCCTTGTTGAAAGAAGAGAACACGGCGACATTCTTGAGGGAATGATTGAAGATGCTGTATTTGTACCTGGTGGAGACAAAGGTGTAGACGATCCAACAGATGAGGAAAAGAATTATCGCCGAAGAATGCTTAATGCTGTTGAAAATAATGAAATAGTTTTAATAGCAACTCAATGGGCAAATGTAGGCGTAGATGCTCCAAAGATCGCTACTCTTATTTTAGCTGGTTCAAATCAATCTTCAGTGACTACGTATCAGCAAGTTGGAAGAGTCTTAAGATGTGTAGGTCCTAATATTGAAGTATCTAAGCAAAATAATAAACCAGATGCAATTATTATAGACTTTATGCTTGAACAGAAGAACCTTAAATCTCACTGTAATATGAGAAAGAAAGTTTATAGGAACGAAAGAGCCTGGAACCTATATCAAATTAAGTAATTCTTTTGTATTCTGACTCATTTATTTTTTCAACATACATCATATGACCACCAAAACCAGAATACTTTCTTATCCAAAGATAGTGTGGGTTAACGCCTTTGCAATACCCTATAAATCTTTCATAATAAAAGTAATCTTCTGTTAAAATTGGCCTTTCTTGTTGACGAAACCAAGAACATTTCACCCAAAAAAAATTTCCTGGAAAAATAAAATTATGATATTTGGATACAAAAAATTCAAAATTTGTTAGCTTATTGTGAAATAGTTGTAAGCAGTCAAACATTACTCCAGCACAGTTTTTATTTGAAATGCGCAGAGACAGAATACATGTTTCTGATTTATCTAAAACGTAATATTCCATACATTTACGCCAGTTTTCTATACAAGATTCAATGTATTCAGACTTATTTAGTTTGGTAACACCTTTGGCATGTAAATATCCCACATAATCGTAATTATTTTCACTTAGTTCGTAAATCTTTAATAAACCATAAGCTTCACAACTAAATCTTGTATCTGAATGAAATGAAATTTGAGCTTTGCGACCATTGACCAACTGCAATAGCTTTAAATATTCTTCTTCTTTACCGGAGGCACAAATAAAAACTTCTCCCCCTTTCAACACTGTTAAGGAGGAGAAGATTCTGTCTAATTGTTCTGAAACTATTGTCTGCCAAGAATTTACTAAATAACAGGCATAAACAATAGCGTTTTTCATATTTACAATTCGTATTTAAACATTGTTTCAAAAAATACAGTAAACATTTTTTCAATATCTTCAAGTAATTTCATTGCCGTATCCTCCTTTCATGTATTACCAAACACCATTGGAGAAGAAAATTCGACAATGAATAAGCTTCGACTTTATTTTACAATATAAATATGACTTTGTCCTTTAGGAATAGTTGATTATAAAATAGAATAATAATTAACTGCATAGGAAAAGGGGAACAGTATGCATCATCAAACTATTGTTGGTAGACCAAAAAATTGTTTAAATAGAACTTGTAAACATCCTTTTTTCAAAGAATCTCATTTGGGTTGGCTCCCTAAGTCAGAAGTTGAAATATACTCTGTAATGAGATGCTTAAAATGCAAGGATACTTTTGCTGTAGTCCAATTAATTTCAATGGCACACGATTACAGAAGTTTATTACCAAAAGATCCAACTCAACTTCAAATTAAAGATCCTATTTCAAGACACGAGTTAATGTCAGTCCAAAAAAGACTTGAAGACAATGACGTTCTTCAAAGTTTAATGGAAGGATATAAACCTGGCGGAAGTGTTTTACCAGACGAAGACCCAGAATAATTGTATAATGCTTGATTATGGGTCTAGCAATTGGTATTGATTTAGGTAGCACTTTTTCTGTTGTATCTTATGTAAAAAACGATATTCCTGAGGTAATTCCTAATGCTGAAGGCAATCGAATTACTCCATCAGTTTTTGCAATAGATGAAGATAATAACGTACTTGTGGGAGATTTAGCAGTTGATTATGAATCACAAGTACCAGATCGAACCATCAGACTTGTTAAACGCAAAATGTCTCAAGGGTTCGAAGATTTGTATTCTTTTGGTGGATGGACTAAATATTCACCATTTAGAGTGTCTTCAGAAATCTTAAAAAAACTTAAAAGAGATGCAGAAGATTATTTAGGCCAAGAAGTTACAGATGCAGTTATTACCGTTCCTGCTTATTTTAACAATGATGAACGCAAAGCAACTAAAATGGCAGGAGAGCTTGCTGGCTTAAATGTACTACGAATTATTAACGAACCTACAGCTGCTTCTTTAGCTTATGGATTAGATAAAAATAATGATTCGACGATATTGGTTTACGATCTTGGTGGCGGTACTTTTGACGTTACCTTACTTAAACTATCTGATGGTTGTGATTTTCATGTTCTCTCAACAGCAGGAGACACTAAACTTGGTGGAGCAGATTTCGATTCCTCTTTAGCACAAATCATTCTAACTAAGTTTAATTCCAATTTTGATTACAACTATCAGCAAGACCGTATTGAAGATTTGGATGATACACAAAAATCAAGACTTAGAGCTGCGGCAGAAAAAGCTAAGAAAACATTATCTCAAGTAGAAAAAACCACAGTGTCTATCCCAATGTTTGCTTTTAGAAACAGACAACCAGTTAACCTTTCTGTGGTAGTTACAAGAGAAGAATTTGAAAAGTGTCTAGACCAACCACTTCTTAAAACAAAGGCCTGTATAGAACAAGCAATTAAGGATGCTGGAATTACCTATTCTGACGTCAATGAGGTGGTTTTTGTAGGCGGTTCAACAAGAATCCCGTATGTTGCTCTAAAAGTGCAAGAATGGACTGGAAAGAGGCCAAATAAGAGCATTAATCCAGATGAAGCAGTGGCATTAGGAGCAGCAATTCAAGCATCTGTACTTTCTGGAAGTTCTGATAAGCTTGTTTTCTTATTAGATGTCACTCCTTTATCATTAGGTATTGAAACTATGGGTGGCGTTATGAATACAATGATCAGACGCAACACTCAAGTTCCTACAGAGTTTAAAGAAACATTTACCACAGCAGAAGACAATCAAACCGCAGTAGATGTTAAAGTATTCCAAGGAGAAAGACCACAGACCAAATATAACCATTATTTAGGTGAATTTAAGCTCGATAACATCCCATCATTAAGAAGAGGAACACCAAAAATTGAAGTGATTTTTGATGTTGATGCTAATGGAATTGTAACTGTTAAAGCAATAGATGAAGCTACCAATAATGAAAAGGTTATGGTATTATCTGGTTCATTATCAGAGGAAGAAATGACTAATTTGCTTATTGATGCTGAAGAAAATAAAATTGAAGATGAAAGATTTAAACAGCTATCAAATTTAAGAGACTGGCTCACATCTTTGAAAATTCAGTTATTGGAGCTTATCGATACTAAAGTTTTAAATGATAATGAAGTTAAAGAACTCGAAGACCTAAGAGTAAGTATAGAATCTGATTTTTATTCAGAAAATATTGAACTAATTTCTTCTCTTGTAGAATCAGGAAAAGAACTTGTCAATCTTTTAACAAATAAGGTTCATTCTTCAGCTAAGAAAGAAATGCAATGAAATCACAAGCTCACATAGGATTGAAGAAGTTTGATGATGAACTTCGCTTAAAGTATGGAAGATATATTGCTGGTATTGATGAATGTGGTCGTGGCTCTCTTGCTGGTCCATTAGTTGCCGCTTGTGTAGTTTTAGATGAAAGACAAGTTTTAGAAGGCGTTAACGATTCTAAAAAACTAACAGAGAAAAAAAGAGAAGAGCTTTACGAAAGAATCATTACTAGTTGCGTTTCATATGGATTAGTTGAAATATCTGCAGAAGATATTGATAAATTTGGTATACAAGAAGCTAATCTAAACGCAATGATTAATTCGGCATCTTTAGCAAGCAAACATATTGATGAACTACCTCATTTATATGTTATCGACCAAGGACCAAAGAATAATTTAAAGCCACAGATGATGATTCCCAAAGCAGATTCAACTTCTTTGGCTGTGGCTGCTGCAAGTATTATTGCAAAAGTGCATCATGACAGAGTTCTTGCTAAATTACATGAAGAATATCCTGAATATGATTTGATAAGTAATAAGGGATATATAACTGCAAAACATAAAGAAGCTGTTGTTAAATACGGCTTAAAACATTTTCATCGTAAAAGTTATAATTTAAAGTTGGATTAAAAATATGTTAGATAAAGCTGGAATGGTTGCAAGTATTACTTGTGCTGTGCATTGCATGATTATGCCTTTAGTAATCACATTATTGCCTATTTTTGGGTTGTCTTTATTTGCAACTGAGGAATTTGAATGGATTCTTCTTATGATTTCAGCAATGTTAGGTATTACAAGTTTATGTTTTGGTTTCAGAAAACATAAGTCATTTAAAGCATTTTCTTTTCTTGGAATAGGCTTGACTTTTTTAGTTATTGGAAGATTGGCACATGAACATGTGTCTCATTTTCGTGTATTTACATTCGATATTTATTTACTATTTTTAGTTGCTGGAGCAATCTTGGTAGCTCTTTCACATTGGTTAAATAATAAACTTTGTAAGTCTTGTCTTCCTTGTCATAGTTCTGGATGTGAGCATTAATGGAAGGTTTACCAAACAAGAAAATTAAAGTTTCAAAGCTTAATAACATCGAAACTTTAGAGCTTATTCCAGTCAAGCTTGAGCATATTCTGATTAGTCCAGACAATCATACTTTTGCACTTATTGCTGGTGATGATAAAGACATAGCTATTCCTCTTAATTCATACGAGGGAAGCATGCTATCTTTTGTGTTTAAGGGATTGCATAAAAGTTCTCACATAAATACAATACACCAACTCTTTTTTAAGTTTATTACAGACCAAAATACTAAAATTGAATCCATATATCTTGAATCAAAAGTTGGGGATATAATTTATGCATCAATACATTTTGTAGACAATAAGCATAGAAGATTTTATTCAATTTGTTCTCTGATAGATGCATTGATATTATCTTTAATAAATAAAACCCAACTTCATGTAGTAAAAAATGCTTGGGACAAAATAGATTCTTTTGACGACTGGCAATATGATGAATATATTATTGACTGGACCAATGAATAAAAAAAAGCCTCCCAAAAGGGAGGCTTTTTTGTGCATTTCTGCTACTAGATTATTGAACCCAGCAGAAGAAGTCGAAGTCAACAGTAAGAACACCTGTGGTAACTGAGAAGTTTGAGGAGTTAACAACTGTCTTTGACAAGTCGATTGTGTTTGGAAGAAGGCTAACCCAAGCAGCTGTACCTGGATTGTAGATCTCAAGCAAGAATGTTTGAGCTTCGTAAACTGCAACGCCTGGTCTTTGGAATGTAAGGTCGGATTGTCCCTTACCAAGACCAAGGTTGAGAGATTCGTCAAATGTGCCACCTTCTGTATCGTAATCGAAGAAGTAGTAGTCACCGTAGTGTGCAGTGCCTGGTACGTCCTTAAGAACAACAGCAGCCTTACCATTTCCACTAATCTTGATACCAGAAATACCAAGGAATGGGAATTGGTAACCAGCAGCAATATTACCACCGATTGTTTGGTTGATACGAGCTTGGGTAACAGAATCTGTAATAGCTGGGTCATTTGGAACTAAGAAGTAGGCTTCAGTAACGGAAGCATTTACGTTCAAAGTAGCTTCCATAATGAAGTACTTTCTATTACCAATCTGAACTCTAAAGTCATAGAAACGAGCAACTCTTGAAGGGCCACCAGCACTATTTGGCTTGAGCTCTTGGATTTCTCTACCAGAGACTTCGAAAGGTCTTGCTGATGGGTCTGTGTTGCTACCTGGGTCACCATCTGACTTGAGGTTAATAGTTACACTAGCGCCTTCTGGGCTAACTTTGTATGTAGCTGACTCAAGAACAGGAAGCGATGCATTGTTAGGATCCAAGATTTCAGAAATCTTGGCGTTAGCTAATGATCTTCCATCAACTGTGCTTCCACCACCAACAAGGATAGGAGCGGTGATGGAAATGGATTCTTTTGTACCACCGATGTTAAGAACACGGGACTTTGGTGAACCTTGTACATAGTTCTTTGCGTCTACTTCCATTTCAACCTTTCTGGTTGCAGACTCAGCAACATAAGTTACACCACTTACCTTAAGTGACTTATAAACACCGAATAGATTATTATTAAGAGGCATAATAAATCTCCCTTTACCAATTTAAACTTTTAAGATGCAATTTTTCCTTTATTACATTTTAGTAATATTGTCTTTTTATTCTTGGAATGTGAAAAGCCCTCCTTGCCTCATAGGTTGTGCAGGACTTATCATTGCATTCCATTTAGTTTTTCTTGTCAAAATCTTTGAAGTAAGGGGCAATTCTGCTATTTCGAATAGTGGAACAGCATATGTTGCAGAAATAGGTCCCATATTGAATTGTAAATTTTCATTTACCATCCATCCACCATGAATGTGCGTATCAAGTTCAGTGCCAACCCTCAAGAACTCAGAAAATTCTCCAGCCCATTTAACTTCTTTAACTCCAATCAAAGCGACTTGGTCACTCCTTGTCGTTCCAGTAGCAACATACGGCATTAAAAAAGATGGAGTTTCAATCTCATTATTGATTTGTAATGTAAAGTTTGATACGCTTCTCATAGCGGATTGGTATCTGCTTACATCACAATCACCCCATGTTAATGATCTTCCCATGACGTGGTTTTCATTTGGCACAGCATAATCAGCATCCGCTCTAACGTCTATCATTCCTTCAAATGATGCAGATACTTTTAAAACATCATCTACAGAAGCACTTATCGAAAGACTTTTTAAAACCATTTGGTCTAATGTTAGTAAAGCATTATCATTAGTACCACCATTTTCAGCAGTTATTCCCAAATAAGATAACATGTGGTTTGTATCTAATGTAAGAGAATACATTGGATTTTCAGCGTGTAGTAATATGGTTCTAACTGCTGGCTCTAAAACATTATCTCTGTCAACTCTTATTGGAAAACTTAACTCTCCGGTAAACTTTTTTGCACCAATATTTGCAATAGCTCTTCCTGGTCCGCCTTGGATGTACATTTTATTCATATCAATTTCTTGAGTTTGATTAATCGTACAGTTATCTACAAGTAAATAATCACCATTAACTTTAACACTCCTGATTAATAAACCAGTAGCAAATTGTATTCGTGAAAGGGAACCAGGAAAGCTCATTAGCTCCACCTAGAATCGTCAACTTCAAAGAAACTTTTAAAAGCTGCTTGTATTGTTCCACTTGCTTCCCATGTATATTTATATCTTCCTGCGGTGGCTGCTAAATATTCAACATAATAAATACCAGTAGTTCCCCCACCTGATTTTAATACAATACCATCACCATAAGTGTAGTTAATTGTAGTAGCACCAGTTCCAGGACCAGTTATATAAAAATCTAACCCAGTAGGATCAACATAATTTCCATCTTCGTCTTTAATTTTTGCATAGATTTTAATTGTTGAGTTTGTGTAAATTGGATTTTGTGGCATATCAAACCCTCGCTAGTTTATTTTTCCACTTCTTTTACTATAGAAGTTGTCATTCTGATCGACGTAAATATTGCTATCTATTTTATGTTTTTGCTTAATATAACTTTCTAAATAGTACTTTGTTTGTCTTGCGATAAGTGTTTGCTCTTGTACTATTTCCCCTTCAATACTATAAACCACATCTATATTTGAACTTATTACATTTTTCGTTTCAATGTAGCCATTTATTGATTCAGATCTAGATTGTAAATTTTCTATTTTTCTAGGTATTTTAGTTACAGTATCT
>Ga0247723_1001177_pt1 | contig 15797 bp, 10 predicted proteins | sample MSEWelMarce5H_FC_FD_189079 | JGI IMG/M metagenome (GOLD analysis project Ga0247723, IMG submission 189079) | Subsurface sediment microbial communities from gas well in West Virginia, United States - MSEEL Well Study Marcellus 5H_FC | ecosystem: Environmental > Terrestrial > Deep subsurface >...
CACTCTCGGTTTCATACAAAGGAGAGGAAGCGCGTCGTCGCAGATTCCCAAATTGTCCATACTGCTCGGCTCGTCCATCAAAACTACAAACAAGCTCTGTAGAAGTTCCTGGCGGTGGTCGTTGGACTGTTGCAAAAATTATTACTTGCGATGTGTGTTCGTTCTCATGGAGAAGTCGCACAAGCTTTAACGCGGTTGAACTTTACAACCTTGAGCGTCTAGAGAAGCTAGAAAAGAAACTTAAAGAAAAAGAAAGAAAAGCTAAGAAGGCTAAGAAGCCTTCAAAGCCTTCTCGCAAAACTCTAAGTTCTTAAGCATACGTTCGTTATCTGGCTCAATCTCAATTGCATTGGTTGCATGAGCCAAAGCAAGTTCATATTGACCTAACCAATACGCAGCAATAGCAGCGTAGTCATGTGGCGCAGCTCCCCAAGCTTCTGCTTCACACAAGTACTCTAAGGGTTTTTCTACGATGGCTAGAGCAGCCTCTGAAGCCTCTAAACACCTCTGCCAGTCTTTGCGCTCGTAGTAAAGCTTTGCAAGGTCTACATATGGCTCACGACGTCCAGGAGCTTGGTCGATTGCTTTACGAAACCAAATCTCTGCTTCTGCTGGCAGTGACTTACCAATAAATCGCATTGATGCAGCACGCTCTGGTGCCCAGTGTGCTGTTGGTAGCTCTAAGTGTCGCTTAAGCTCTTGTGCAGCTTCCATATAGCGTCCATAGAAGTACAACTCACGGCCATAATAAAAAGCATTGCGGTCGTTATATGGGTCTTCTTTTACAGAAAGTGCAAGCAGTGGAAGATACTGAGCACGAGACTTAGTTGGGTCTGGGTGGTGGTGAGTTTCTAATCCCTCAATCCACTCTTGTTTTTCTTCAATGCTGTAAGAGTACAGACACTCGTGTACAGGGTGACGCCAGCGAAAACCTTTGCGTGCGTGAATATGGTCGTAGCTAAATTCCAAACCTGGAGTTCCATCTTCATTCCAAGACCAGATGTGCTTGTAGCGAGGACGATTAACGCCACGCTCCCATGCAGCTTCTAGCAAAGGACGCCATCCCGGTTTAATAACTTCATCCATATCTAGAGAGATACACATGTCAATATCAATTGGAAGCGCAGCTAGTGCGGCATTGCGCGAGTCATCAAAGCGCCACGGTGCTACACGAACATCTACAACATTGATACCGAGTTCTCGGGCACGCTCAACGGTTCCGTCGGTAGAGCCAGTGTCAGCGATTAAAAGATAGTCTGCATCTTTTGCTGTTTCAAACCATGTATCAACAAACTGACGCTCGTTAAGAGCGATTGTATATACTGCTATCTTCACTGATTATCTACCTATCACTGAGTGTTACTTGTCTGTTTTTTCTGTTTCTTCTTTATTATTTTTGTATAGAAAAATTGAATCTAAAAACTTAACTTCTCGCTTACTAACATATCCGCCGTCTGTATTAAGGCGTTCGTCTGCAATCTCTTTGTTTGGTGCAATAATCTGTACTACCACTGTTACTTCGTATGTGTAGCAATATGTTTCTGACATATCCATAATGCTTTTTTCTTCATTCTCTGTCATTGCATTCTCCTTATTATGTAGTTACAGTGCCGTATTATTTTAATTTTTTAAACCAGCGCTGATACCCCTGAAGCACTTCTACTATCCTATCACCGTATACAGTGCTAAAAGAGTCAATTGCCATCTTAGGTTCTTTTATTGCTCCAAGTCCAGCAGACCATTGATAATCATCAAAAGCTAGTATTCCATTAACATTAAGGCATTCATAAGCTGCTACAGCGTCTTTAAGGACTCCGTAAGCAGTGTGGTCGCCATCAATGTAGATAAAGTCGTACATCTCCCTGTTGTTTTTAAAAAAGTTGTCACTGGTACCTTTGTACTTAATAATTTTTCTATTAGCTTTACCTGCAGCTGTTTTAACATCATAGAGGGACTCAACGGTATGCCAGTTCATTTCATAGTGAACAGGCTCTTCTGAGCCCTCCCATGTGTCGACATCTACTAAAACAGAGTCGGAAGATTTTAAAATATTATTATATAGCCACACAGATGCATCACCAGTATACGCACCAATTTGCAAACATCTAACTGGTCCACGACTGCTTAGCTCTGGTAAAAAAGTTTCAAAGTTTTTTTGACCATCATTAACAAACCAATTTACATATTCGCTCATTGTCTTTTTCCGTCTCTAAGTATGATGATATTACTTTACTATGACCAAGTGCTAATTGCAACCCTTTTCCAAGTATCTGTATCTACACATACATAAATATAGCCACTGTCCCAAATAACAGTTCCAGTTACTCCTGATGACCCAGCAGTTGCGGGAGTTGTTGGTCCAGATATACCTGAAGGCCCTGCTGGACCTGTTACAGAGGGTCCAACTGGACCTGTTGCACCCGTTGCACCAGTAGCACCAGTTGGACCTGTAGGACCACCTGAAGGACCTGTTGGTCCTACTGGGCCAGTTGGTCCAGTATCACCAGTTAGACCAGTAAAACCTGTGTCACCCTGAGGGCCTGTTGCACCAGTTTCTCCAACAAAAGTACCAGCATTAAACCACTCTTGGTTTAGGTCAGACCACACATAAAGGTCTTGAACAACTACATAAGCGTCACCAATATTGCCAAGTGGGTTATCAGCTTCAAGAAGTTCTATAGTTGCATACGAACCTAATACAGAAACTCCAGACCCTTGTGGACCTGTAGGTCCTAGTGGACCAGTTGGTCCGCTAGGTCCCGCTGGACCAGTTGGTCCCTGAGGAGCTGCAGTTGCTACGGTATTAAAATCTGAGCCGTTATATACATTTACTGATTCGTCATCGCTATCAATCCAAATATCTCCAACTTGAGGACTACCTGGCTGAGTTGCTTGATAGAGAACATTTGTTCTTCCTGCAGACTCGTATGCAATGTTTGTTGAAAAGGCGCAGTCGGCAGTGCTTCCTGCAACATAGATAGTGTCTCCAACATCTAGTGCAAATCTAAAAGTTTCAAATGACTGACCAACGCCAACTTCTAAAGCACTAACAATATATGCTCTATTTGATATGTTTCCACCAGAAGCAAAAGGGTCAACATAAATTGTAACTTGAGCAGCAATTGCTCCTTTGTTTGCCACGATAACTGATGCAACACCACTGACATCAGATGTTGTTAAAAGTACACTTGTATTAGCTGCTGGATTTGCAGTTCCTAAACGTTTTACTGGCATTAGCTAACGCTCACAATCTGCCAACCAGTAGAGGTTTTTACCTCTAAGTTGTCTGTCTCGGTATTAAATCTTACATATCCTATACCAGCACTTACTGGTCTTTCAGATGTAGTTCCTTGGTCTAAGTATAGAGTGTTGTCTGTTCCAAAAATAGTTTTATTAGTCAGTGTTTGAACAAGGTTTTCTGGTTGACCAGCATCACCTTGAATAATACCGCTACAACTAAAAGATACAGTTGAAACTGTAGACTTTACATATAGAGTATCTCCAGCATTGACTGCAAATCTAAAAGTCTCAAATGACTGACCAAGGCTTAAATTTATATTAAAACCTATGTAGGCATACTGAGCTGCAATAGTCGCATTTGATGGAACAACCCAAATAGTCACTTTAGTTAAAGGTGTAGCAGTTACTGATTTGCTTGCAGCAATAACTGAAACTAAATGCGGGCTATCAAAATTAGCTAGTACTGTATCTACGTTAGCATCTGGGTTAACAAGTCCAAGGCGAGTAATTGGCACTTTTGCCTCCTATGCCTGAGCTTCAGACCATGACAACTTAGCTGATGCTAATGTTGAATTACCAGTTAGACGTGACACTGCGATAGTAAGAATGTCAGGACCGTCTGGGAAGATTGAGTCTCCACCAAGGATTGAGTTTGAGAGCTCAAAAAGCGAGGACACATCTACGCTAGTTGTAGATTCGGAACCACCAGCACCACCTGCAGCACGGAAGTTATAAACCTGAACTCCACCAGAAACTGTATCCGCTGAGGTATGCTCAACGATTTGAGTTAGAGAAGGAGCGTCTACACCTTGGAAGTTCAAGTTGTTTAGACGTGGGTTTAGAAGAACCTTTACATCCAAAAGCTGTGTGGTAGAGATACCAATTTCTTTTAGACGTAGTTGCATGCGGTTGATGACGTCACGGTCACCAAGCTTACCTGTAAGACCAGAAGATACCGACGGGCTCAGACGTAGTGAAATGAGCGGCTGGTAATTAGGTCCAGAGGTGTTGTTAAGCGAACCATTTGGATACAGGAAGTAGGTGTATTGAGTATTTCCTGCTGCTGTAAAGTCAAGAAGTTCGTAGACTCGACCAGCAGTATCTGCACCAGAAGTAACTGTTGCAGTTGCTGCTGCGTAGGTAAATGCTGTGTCTGAAGTACGAGTAATAGCTCCAACATAGTTAGGAACTCGTGTTAGACCTGTAAGTCGAACAACATCTCCTGTAACCAAACCATGCTTAGTAGCAGTAGTAATAGTTACTACAGTTGTTGCTTGCTCGCTTGTTGCTACAGAGATACCAGACACTGAGTTTATTCCAGTAGTTCTTGGGAAAAGACCAAGTGTGCTGGTTGTTGGAGCGTAAACAACATATGTTCCAGCGTTTGTAAGATTTGTTTCTTTGTTATAGAAGCCCATGTTACTGGCTGTAGCACCTACAGGAGCAAAGCTAGATACATCTGTTGCTGTTTTAGCATATGTAAATGCTGTTCCTGATACAGAGGCAATAGTGTAAATTCCATTGAATGTTGCATCAATATTCTCAATCAAAACACTCTGAGAAGTTGCAAATCCATGAGCAGTTGTTGTATTAATAGTAACTGTATTAGCAGATAAAGCTGCAGTTGCAATAGAAAACGAGCTGCTAAGAAGTGGAGTGTTTTGTAGATTAGAGCCACGCAAGCCGTTTGTTGCAATACCTTCGTACTGAACAATGTCACCTGTAGCAAATCCGTGTGAAGGAATAGTTATAAGGTTTGTTGCTGCGCTGACACCTGCTGCAGAGAATGACTTTGCAGTAGTTCCATTAATTGTTAGAGCTTGACCAGACTGAGTAAACAAGTATGAGTTGTCATCATCGAAGCGACCATCCATCATTACCGAAGTACCCCAGTGGAATAGGAACGGAATGTAGGTTGGGTTTTCGTATGTGTTTACTTCATAACGTGCTGGAAGGTTACCAGAGCGCAAGTATGACTCAAACAAGTTATTGTTGTGGACAAACTCGTGGACATACTGAACTTGACCATCGGTAGTCTTAAAGCCGAAGCGAATCTTGCCCGCACCGTACCAAGAGTAGTCAATGTAAGCCATCTGAATACGGCTTAGGTCTAGGTTGTAACCAGTTACACCTGTTCCATCGCAAGGGTCAATTGACCAGTCTTCCTGAGGAACACGAGTGTCAACAGTTTTTGTCACGATAATACCTGACTTAGCAGGTACAAATGAATGAACTGTTGTAGTTCCAGTACTTGAAAGATTTACATTGCTTTCTGCATCAGGTGAAGCCTTAAGTTTGAAATTATTATTAGCATCTACACCTGCAGTTGTTAAATCAATGTAATATGTACGACCGTTGATAAGACCACCAATAGGCTCACCGTCAATTGAGTTGTATACAACTGGTAAAAGATTACTAAATCCATGACCAATAATGTTAAAATTATCAGTTGTTGTATTTACAGCCGTTTGAGGGTTAAACTCTTTTTCTGTGCCAGAAGAGCCTTTGTATTCAGGACGTACTGACATACGAGTATCGCTACTAATCTCAACAATTCGGTATGACTGGCCGCGCATAACAACAAAATCACCAACTGCTAGTTGGGCTTCAAAACTTGTATTTGTTCCAAAGACAACTTCGTTTCCTTGCAAACAAGAAACTGTTCCAGCAAGTTGTTGAGTAGAAGAACGACGAACAGCGTAAAGCTTTTGACCATCAAACTCAAAGAACATACCGTTCTGGAAGTCAAACATACCAGTACGGACTGCACCGTTCTGCCATGACACAACGTAGAACTGAGGGAATCCATAAGCACGGTTTTCCACAATTGCGCCATTTGCTGGGACTCGGAATGTTGTTAAGTCAACAACAGTTACTTGGAACTCACCATTGTAAACAGTGCTTGGGTCTCCGAATGAGTCTACTGCTTCGCTTACATTAATAGTTAGACCAGAAATCAAACCATGTGGTCGACGAGTTTTGACTTCAATAGTTGTAGGACTGTCCCCAAATTGAGCCATACTTTCAATGTCAATAGATGGTTTAAAGTTAATACCGCAAGAGGTCTGAAGACCCTTACCTGACTGGTAGCGGAAGTACTTACGAGTCTGACGAATAATCTGAGCGTTGGAAGTACCTGCACCAGCAGACATTTCAACTCCACCATCAAATGGACGGTGTAGTGAGTATCCTTCTGGACGTACATAGATAAATGTTGGGTATGAGTATGAAACAGCGTTATATGCAGAAGCATATGGACGGTCCACAGAAATCTGTGTATCAGAACCAACAGCAGTAATACGACGAACAATTGGTCCAACTGGGATTGTCTCGGTTAGGCTGAAGAATCCAGCTGCTCCAACAGTTCCTGTTGTTGTGATATCTACTACGTTAGTATTAGAAACTGCATCTGCTGCAGACGAGTGTAAAGTTATATTGTCCGCATCAATTCTGCGAGTAAAGTAATAGTACTGGTCAATCAATGGAGATGGTGCTACTCCACCATTTGTACTAAATACAACAGTGTCACCAGTTGCAAAACCATGTGCAACCTTTGTAATTCTGTTATTTGTTGTATTGATATCTGTAGGAATAAAGTTAACATTAACTGTTGTGTTAGGTGGGAATAGGCGGAAACGGTCTCCAACTTTAAGAATTTTAGAGAAGGAGGTACCAGTACCATTTACAAGAACTGAACCTGAAGTTACAGATACAGAACCTCCACCAGTAATGTTTCCATTAATTTGGTTTGTTGTAAACGCATGAGCAATACCAGTTCCAAAGTCTGTGACTGTCAAAGTAACACCAGCAGCAGCATCTTCAGGAGTTTCTGCTAAACGAATATAGTCTCGGTTGATAGCCACTACATAGTAGTGAGTATCGTCCACAAGACCGCCAATATCTGTAGCAGCAGGACCCTGTAGATATGTAATCTCGGTGCCAGTTAAGAAACCGTGTGATGGGATTTTAAATGCACTTAAATTCAAGTCCATAGAAGCTCTTGGGTTAAATGTTTTTGTAATTGTTGGTACACGACCAGAAGCAATAGCAGTAAATGATGTTGATGATGCACCACCAGGAACAGTAGCAATAGTATAAATACCATCTGGAGTCTTACTCAATGATTGTAGTGAGTGAACTCCAACACCAGCAGGAGTGTCAGTGATATCGACTGCAGTACCAGCAACTCGATTTTCTGGAGTAGTTGCTAGTTTAATTTGGTCTGCATTAACAAGAATTACATAGTACGGAGTTGCAGTTGTTAAACCGTTAATTACAGTTTGACCCTTTGCATCATAAAGAACTAGCTCTCCTGGTAAAAATTCATGGTTAGGGATAGTAATAGTATTTGTACTGTAGTCAAGAGAGGTAATCAAAAGCGCTTGGGTACCAGTTCCAACTCCAGTAATATTTGCAATTCCAGTCAAATCTGTGGTTGTAGAAAGCTTAACAATGCTGGCATCCACTTTAATAATGTAATAAGTTTGATTGTTTGTTAGCCCTGGGATAGTTGTTCCACCACCATTTGAGTAACGAACAGCCTGACCAGATACAAGACCGTGGTTAGGAATATACAAACTATTTTCAAGTTCATTTACAGTGATGAAGATGAAGCTATGGGAAACTCCAGTTCCAGCAGATGTAAAGTTAATGGTTGTTTCTGAGTCCAAAGATACTTTAAGCTTAATTTGGTTAGCGTTTAGAACTTCAGCAACATAGTAAGTTGTAAGGTGTTGTAGAGGGGCAATAGAGCCTGTATTAATACCAGCAGGGTTACCACTTCCATTGTTGTAACGAATTGGCTGATTTACAAGGAAACCATGTGCTGTAATTGTAAGCGTATCAGTAAAAGTATTTACAACAACTCGAGCGATTCTATCTGAAGTAGCTGTCGAGCGACCAGAAGGTGTAGTCAAGTTAATTGTTGAATAAGTTGAAGGAAGAGTTAAATTTTGTAGTCTATAACTAAAGTTATTTTCTTTATCTACATAGTAAATAGTTCCGTTTGATAGACCTAGAGGAGCAGTAGTATTAAATGTTGGAACAACTGCTTCACCATCTAACAAACCGTGCTCTGTTGGGCTGTGGATAAGGTCATTATCTGAGTCATAGTTGATTGGAACAAAAGCATGATATGAGTTACCAGCTGCAGCAACAGAAATTTTATTTGTTCCTGCTTCTGAATCAGCAGCAGTTGGGTAAACTTCGTTACCAGTTGTAAATGCAGATATCAACTCTACAACTACAGAACCTTCTCCAGTGTTAAATGATGAGGTTCCAATTGAAACTCCGTTGAATGTACCAGAGCCGTCATACTGTCCTGTAGATGTTGCAACGTTTGTTGCAGTTCGAATAATAAATGAACCGCCACCGCCACCTGACTGGTTAGATGAAACACTGTTAGCTCCAGCACCGCCAGACCAACCTCCACCACCACCAGATTGACCAGATACCGAGTCAGATGACGCTCCGCCACCGAACCCACCGTTTCCACCAGCGCGGGCGCCATTATCTACAGAAGTTAGTCCATCAAAGAATGAACCACCACCCTTTTCACCGACTGCTGAGTCACCACCACGGGAACGGAAACCACCACCAGCACCAGAGTTACCAACACCAACAACACCACCAAAGTTAGGTGTTGTTGCGTTAGCCAAAGAACCATTCTGAGCAGTTCCACCTAGTTGTGTAAGAACTGCGTTTCTACCAGCAACATTGTTAACTTCTGCAGTTCCACCACCAGCAATAAACAAAGGCTCATTGCCAGCTTTACGAACAACAAATGTTCCACCACCAGAACCACCAAATGCTCCTGATGCAGGAGCTTCACCGACCTGACCTACAGCAATGGTGATAATTTCACCTCGAGTTAGAGAAACACGGCCTCGAACTCTTGCTCCAAGACCAGGGCCCCCAGTTCCAGTTCCATTAAAGCCTGAAGCACCAGAAACTGTAAAATCATAAATACCAGAAATAGGTACGGTCCAGTCTTGATAGCCAAGGAAGTTTCCTTGGTTGATATATGCTGCAGACCAAGTAGCAGCACTATAAGCGGTATTCATCTGAGATTTTGTAGGACCTACACGACCTGTTAGACCGCACGTTGTAAATGTGTGAGTAGTTGTTACTGGAAAGGTGTATAAAGATTGCGTTCCAGTAAAGTCAGCTGTAATATTTTTTAGAAAATAAGTATTACCGCTGGTAAGACCTGTAAGAGGGGTTCCAGAAGTAAAGTATTTTACAGCTTGATTAGATGAAGTTGATGAACCAATGTTTAAAGTATTATTGTAAACAATAGGAGCATTAAAGGAAATAGTTCCAGCAGTAGAGCCTGTTATTGAAACTGAAGTAGCATTAGTGCTGTCATTAAATTTTAGTATTTGAGCGCTAGTTCTGACAGCATATACAAGTGCACCATCAGTTACGCCAGTAAGTGCACCAACTCCACTAGAGTAGATGTAGCTTGTTCCATTAGTAATACCAGCTGGGACATCACCATTCTTGTAGTAAATATAGTCATCTACAGTATTAACGTTAACTCTTCTAAGAGAGTGTACGCCAGCAGCACCTTTATCAGTGATGTTAATTCCCATTACTATGCTCCTTTAACTGTAATTGGGTATCGGATTACAACAATTCCAGAACCGCCAATACCACCGCGGTCTGTGTTACCGATAAGTAGGCTGTCAGAGCTATATGCTCCACCTCCACCACCACCAGTGTTTGCTCCACCATTTCCAGCAATTCTTGTGGTAGTTCCTTGGCTTCCAGCAGTACCAGAATTCAAAGCGCTTCCGCCACCAGCTCCTGGAGATGCAGCCCATGAATGGCCTCCGCCACCGCCACCAATACCGCCGTTGCCAGAGTTAATAGCGGTAATACAAGAACCACCGCCACCACCAGCAAAGTAATATTCAGTTCCTAAAATGCTGCTTGGCAATCCTGGACCACCGTTTGGACGTGGTGATGAGGAACTATTTACTTCTTCACCATCAGAACCTTGACCACCAGCTCCACCGCCACCACCAGTAATGTGTGAGTTAGAGTTATCAGTTGTAAAACGAACACCTGTACCACCACGATAGCCTTGACCGTAGGCTGAACTTTGACTTGGGTAAACACGAGTACGGTTTGTACCGCCTATGTTATCTCCTACTGCTCCAGCGCCACCAGATGATGCACCAGCTGAACCAGTTGAGTAAACAGTGAGTCTTGCAGAGTCCCAGCCACCACCGTGCCCACCACCAAGTGCAGTTACTAATGAACCAATAGAAGAGTTTCCACCATTTTCATAAAGTCTTCCGCCAGCTCCAACAGTAATAGAGTAAGTACCATTAGCTAATTTAATGCTTCCATCTAAGAAGCCACCGCCACCGCCACCGCCGCCAACCCAGCTAGCTCCGCCGCCGCCGCCACCAACAACAAGATATTCAACTACTCCGTCAGTAATATTTCCAACATTACTAATTGTAAAGTTGCTTGTTCCAACATTTCTGAATTGATGTACACGATAAGTAACTGCATTAACTCCTGAACCTACAATAATGTCACTTGTAGAGGAACCACCAGATGCAACCATAGGAATAGGGCTTGTTGTACGCTCTGTGATTGGGTATCGAACAATTACAATACCTGAACCACCATTACCAGAACCAATATTTTCCGCACCGCGGCCATCTTTTCCACCGCCACCAGAACCAGTGTTTGCTACAGCGTTACCAGCACCAGTACCGTCTGTACCTCGGCCACCAATACCATTTGCACCATAGCCACTAGTTGTTCCTGCGTAAACAGAACCACCGCCACCAGCCGCGTAGTATCTAAATGTTCCTGAAATTGAGCTACGCTTACCAGCGCCACCAGCGCCACCGTAATAGTTATAACCACCAAAGCCAGTTGAGCCAGCTCCACCGCCACCACCAGCACCATAGTTAGGTCCTTCAGGTGCCATTTTACCTGGGCCACCATTATTACCTTGACCAGCAATACCAGTACCAACGGTTAGGAAACGAACACCAGCACCACCGCCAGAACCACCATTAATACCAGCGCCATCTCCTGGACCACCAGCTCCACCGCCAGTTGCAGTTACTGCGCCAAATACTGAGTTTCCACCGTTTTGTCCGTTAGTGCCTCCAAGGCCACCAGCACCTACAGTTACGGTATATGAAGTGGCTGTTAAGTTAGTTAAAGTTCCTTCTAAGAAGCCACCAGCTCCACCGCCACCACCGTGGTAAAGACCTTGGCTTCCGCCACCTCCACCAGCAACAACTAAGTATTCAAAATAATTTTCTGAACCAACAGTGCTAACAGTAAAACTAGTAGTTCCTACAGTGCTAAATGTGTGAACTTTCCATGTTCTACCGTTCTCAACTACCTCGGTAGTTGTGCCACCAGTAGCTACAGTTGGGGTGTACGCATTTTCTGCAAGAACGTAGTTGTGTTCGTCATATGCTGTTTCAATAAAGTAGAACTGCTTTTCCCCTGTACCTGAAGCAGCAAATCTTCCACCAGTTCCCGCAGGGAAGGTGTACTCAACCATATCGCTTTTAGTAAAGTTTGCATTTCTAACATGAACTATGTCTTTAGTTAGAGAAACTCCAATTTTAGTAAAAGTTTGGTCTCCGCTACCACCTGTAGGTGCTAGTGCAGAAGCAGAAGTTGGAAGCTCTTTAATAGTGATTCTAAACTGATTAGGGGTTGCAGTTGATGCAAAACTAGCAATAAAATATGTTTGACCATTTGTTAGACCTGAAGCTGCAGTGCCAGTAGTGTCATATCTGACCATTGCTCCAACATAGTAATCAAGACCAGCACCAGCAGTTGTGCTTACTAAAATAGTTCCAGCGTATCCTTCAACAGTACATAAACCATTAGTACTGATAGAACCTGGATATCCTCTGTTTCCACCATCAAAATCAAAATTAGACTCTTTAATGATTGTAAGTTGAGTCTGAGTAAGTGGGTTTACGTTATTACCAGCAAAAGTACGAGCCTGATTTGCTAATTGAAATGTTCCAGAAGGCTGTGCAGTTATAGCAATTACATCTCCGTCTGGAGTTGCACTTACTTGGAATGTAGAAGTTCCTGAACCTAAATTACTAATGCTTTTTAAAAAGATAACGCCACGAGGGTTAGTAGCAAAATATCCAGAACCACCAGTTACAGCATAATAAAGAGGTGTTCCTAAAGGCTGACCAACAAAGTTCTCAGTGCTATGTGTAACAGTAAGTGTGTTATTAAGTGTGCTAGCTCCTGAAATAGTGCTAACGACACCACCAACAGTTGCTGAGTTAGACCAGTCAATGTTAATTGAGGAAAGAGTGTTAGAACCATCAAAAGTCTGTGCAGTTGCTTCGTTAGTGGAGTCAAAAGACTTTGCTGCAGTGTTAGAAGCTTGGAAATCTTTAGAAATTGTAGAGTTTAGGTTAAGGAAGTAGAAAGGGGTATTGGTCTTAAAGCCGTGGGCACTCTCAGTTTTAATTGTAAGAGTTGAGTTACCTTCTGCGTTATTTGTAACAATTCCAGAAGCATCTGCTACACGCAGTTGAGAACCTTGAAAGAACTCGCCAGTGATAATAGAAGAGTAAAGGTCTTCAATTGAGGCAGTTGTTAACTGATTTGCCTTACATAGATAGGTAAAAGTTGTTGTATTTGGGATTGAGTTAATGATGTATGAGCCATCAGCTGTAACAGACTTTGTTCCAGTTACCTGAATTGGGATACCAACAGAAACACCATGCTCAAGAGCAGTAACCACTGTGATTTCACGAGTACCTGCGTTGGTAGTGATAGAGATAATGTTAGGAATAGTAGTGTCACCGCTCTTAGAGAAGAACGATGGGGTGTTATTGATAAGCTCGACAGTTTCCCACTTGGTAGGCTGAAGACCATACTCAAAGTCGGTATCAATCAGGTTTTCAGGCTGAGATACACGAAGTTTAGTTACTGGGTCAATAAACTCTTTTGGAAAAGAAATCTCTCCACCAGTACCTGAGCTACCGCCGCTGCTGCCGCCTAGAAAACCTGGCATTAGTTGATACCTCTTTCACTACGCAAAGGATTCGTGTACAGAATAGCACCGTCTACACACTGTAATTTGTTATAAGTATACATTAAACGCCTAACCACCATGCTGTAGAAACAGCCAAAGTACTTTGTGAACCAGTAGGACCAGTTACACCTTGAGTTCCACCAGCTGTTTCAACAAATACTCCGTCAAAGAATACATAAGTTTTTGCTGTGTTGGTGTCAAACCATGCATCACCATTAATAGCATCTTCAATATCTGGCTGAACTGCAGAGGCAGTAAATTTACCAATCGGACCTGTTGGTCCTGTAGGACCTGGAACTTCAGATTGTGCACCTGTAGGCCCAGTAGGACCTGTTTGCCCACGAGGACCAGTTGGACCTTGAGGACCAGTTACGTTGGAATCTGCACCTGTTGGGCCAGTAAACCCACGAAGACCTTGTGAACCTGTTGGACCTTGAGGACCAGTTACACCCTGAACACCAGTAGGACCAGTCGGTCCTTGAGGACCTGCAACATCAGATACTGGACCAGTTGGACCTGCAATACCTTGAGGACCTGTGTCACCAGTTAAACCTGTTGCACCTGTCGGTCCCTGAATACCTTGAGGACCTGTGGGACCTGTAGGAGTAACACGAAGTACTTCCCAAACTGCTCCAGTCCACACCCAAGTGTTGCCGCCGCCAGTGAATTGTTCACCGACTGCAACTGGCGTTGGAAAATCAATCGCTGCCATAGTCCCGTCCTCTCTACTCTAAGTTATATTGTACTTCTGATTTTGCTAATCGATATAAGGTTCGATAAGCCCTGAATTTTTTGCATTGACGTACTGGTCTGCCCAATTGATTGCTGCAGTGAGTGATTCCCAAGGGCCACTCTCGTCAATAACGTTATCTCCATGGAGAATTTGAACCATAGGTCCTTCTTCTATAATGATATATGTAAACATGTCAGTCCTTATCCCGAATACGCAATCTGGCCATTATTACCTACTGCTACTGCATATTCATCAGAGGCATAAATTCCATTTACATTTGATGTACCAAACTGGGACAAACGTTGAGACCAAGAGATGCCTAGTCCATCTGTAGCAGTTCCAATCTTTCCAGCAGAACCACCTGCAACATAGTACTCCTGTTTTGCACTAACTGTACGAATTGCTGAAGCTCCAAAACTAGATGCAGGAAATATTTGAGTCCAAGTAGTCCCATTAGTTGAGGTAGCAACTTTTCCAGAATCCCCCACTGCAACATATCTAGTTCTAGTTGGATTAGAGGTTACCGAGTAAATCACACTAGATACAAAAGAAGATGCCCTTTGAGTCCAAGCAACTCCATTGGTTGATGTTGCTAGTTTTCCATCAAAACCAACTGCAATAATCAAACTGGAGTTAGCGTGTACTCCATTAATAAATGTTGTTCCAAATGAAGAAGTTCTTTGAGTCCAAGTTAGTCCATCTATAGAAGTAGCTAATTTTCCTGACCCTCCAACAGCTATCCAAAGTGATGCTGATGGTGCATAAGTGATACCAAGAATGGTACTTGCTCCAAATGAAGAAGGTCTAATAGTCCAAGTTATGCCATCAGTTGAAGTCGCTAATTTACCTGAGCTCCCGCCTATTACATACATTCCATCACCATATGCAACGGCAAAAATATTGCTTCCAGAAAAATTAGATTCTCTAGAGGTCCAAGTAATAGCATCGTTAGAAGTTGCTATTTTTCCTGAGCTACCCACTGCAACATATTGTCCTAATTCATCAAATGTAATTGCATTAATATTTGATGTTCCAAATGTTGAATCAGTAACAAGATTCCAAGAAGCAGGAATAAACGCTACTGGTAAGGTAGCGTTCATTGCGTGGGAAGCGATTAGCATTAAACCACCAAGTTTCCACTTAATAGCCAGCTGTTTGCGCCTAGTTTAATTAATGAACCAACAGCATATCGAGCTTTAGTTGTGTAACGACCACCTTCGCTTACCACAGAAACTCCTGAAGGCCAAGTAACTGTTACTGCTCCAGTATTTAGTTGGGTGAACACAATCTGAGTGCCAGTACTAAATACAAAACCACCCTCTGTTGTTCCATCTGCGGGAATAGTTAGATTTGTAGGACTTGCACTATTCATTCTTACTAATTTAGCTGCGTCAGCAGACCCTAAAACTCGTGTTTCAAGATAGGTAGGTCCAGTTAAGTCAAAGAATGCTGGCCCTTGCGGTCCAGTAATTCCTTGAATACCTTGGATACCTTGCAAACCTCGTTCACCTTGAGGTCCTGGAACTGTTGAGTCTGCACCTGTTGGTCCTTGAATACCTTGCAAACCTCGTTCACCTGTAGGACCTACAGGACCTTGAGGTCCAACAATCTGACCAGCATTAGTCCAAGTAGAACCGTTCCAAACATAAAGGTCACCATCTGCATCAACAATCCATGCATCATTTATTGAACGACCAGTCGTTGGAAGATTTCCAAATGTTGCAACAGAACCTTTAAATGTGATTGATACACCCTGTGGACCTACTGGAC
>Ga0247723_1001178_pt1 | contig 15796 bp, 32 predicted proteins | sample MSEWelMarce5H_FC_FD_189079 | JGI IMG/M metagenome (GOLD analysis project Ga0247723, IMG submission 189079) | Subsurface sediment microbial communities from gas well in West Virginia, United States - MSEEL Well Study Marcellus 5H_FC | ecosystem: Environmental > Terrestrial > Deep subsurface >...
GCCTATAACACGATCGACTAGGGTTGTCAAGGTGTTGCCAAAAAAATCTATTCCGGTATAGTCACTAACACGGTTATAGTGGGTTGTCAAGTAAAGAGTTATTCTGGCAAAAGATCCTGTAGGGTATTCCAACAAAAAGTATCCCGGCATAATCTATTCTGGCAAAAAGGTATTACTCGTATTCTGGCAAAAAGGGGTATTCCAGCAAAAAAATATTCCTGCATAAAAGTTATTCCGACGTTCAACTCCTCTGCGTACTACAGGTAGAGCAGAAAAAAGTTAGGGAAGGAAGCGATTAGGGGTTGCTTCCCTCCATGACCGTGCTAGATTGTATTTGAGGGAAGGGAACCGATGGACGGTTTCCGAAGTAGAGGAGGAAGCGAGATGCCTAACTGGTGTTCAAACGAACTGACTGTCTCTGCCGCAACTCGCGAAGAGTTGGATGCTTTCATCGCTCGCGCTGCGTCGGGTGACCATGTGTTTGTCGGGCCGTTTCAGGGCCGTATTGAGGGCTATGACTGGGGTGCATTCACGCCTATTCAGATGGAAATGCTCATGCGTGATGATGAACTCTTCACGGATAAGCGGGATGACAAGCCCGTGCTTTCTTTCCATGCATTTGTACCGATGCCTCGGGAGGTTATGCTCGCTCCTTATGACGGTAATCGTCTAAAGGAAGCGGCTGCAAAGTACCCCGAATGGTTTGGTCGTTTTCCCGACCTTCTTTCCGGTTATGATTGGGAGCATAAGAATTGGGGAGTGAAGTGGGGTGCTTGCGAGGTCAGCATCGGGGAAGTGTATCAGGATGATGAGGGTCGTTGGTGTGTTGATTACTCCTTCGATACTGCGTGGGGTCCGCCGGAGGATTTCTACTACCAAGTCGGCAAGATGTATCCTACCATGAATTTTTATGCAACCTATCGGGAAGAGGGCATGGGATTTCAGGGAACTGTCCGAATGGAAGGCGGAGAGTGTACGGAGAGTGACCAGTGGGAAACAGAGCAGGAAGATGAAGAGGAAGATGGGGATGATGATGGGGGCGAGGAGTAGGTAATCTAGGGAGAGAGGGTGGACTAATCCCCTCTCTCCCTCTTCTCTTATCCAATGCAGGAATAACTGCTATAACGTCGGAATAGCCTCTAGCCACTATTCCGACATTCATTACTTGGAGGTCTAATGTGCAGATATAAAAAGTCTGTTGTTGCCACCAACCTATCATATAGTGATGGTGTAAGCGGGGCGTAGACCTCGCGACGGTTCTAGCCCGTCGAAAAATGGCACGGTTCCCCTTGACGTAGGTGCTAGGCGTGCTACATTCTACGGGTCGGGCGAGGAACCCGACGAAACAACCCGAACGACGGAGCCTAAAAATGGCGACCCTTCATAGCGTCCCCCTGCGTTTCTTCCCCTCCGACTGGGAGAGCGAAACCTACTCCGATAGCACCTTCCTCGCGCTAATCGCGCCTCACGCGACCCGCAGCCCCTTGACCGATGACGAGATGAGCGAGATGGAGAGCGTGACGGACTACGGTGACGGCGAATACCCCGCCGCGATCCGCTCGCGAACCATCCCCCCGATGCTGGGACAAATCCTCTTTATCGTGACCGATGGTGAGGCGTTCCCGAAGAGCGCGAGCGAGATCCGTAGTAACCTCTCGTTCCCCGTGATCGATAACTTCTGCTATGATGCCGATCTCCTGCGCGCACAGATCGCGAACTTCTCCGGTCATGCGGATCGTGCGCGGGAAACGCTGGCGAACCTCCGGTAGTAACCGGGAAGGATGGAGGTGTCAAGCCCTCCATCCTTTTTTTTATTTTTTTTTCCGCAACACTTATTCCGGCATATGCGGGGGCGGCAGGATTATTCCGACATAATGAGCCTAAAAAATACTTGCACGCTCACGGTAGCGTGCTATGTTCCTAGTGCTGGGAAACCTCCCCAGCAAGTGAACAAGCGAGGAGGATCGGATGGGATACTACGTCAAGAATACCGAGTCTCACTTCTTCATTCCGAAGGAGTATCATGGACTGGCTCTTCAGGCGATTAAGGACTTTATGCTAAAGACTTATCCTGCCGATGGTGGAGTGGAAGTCATCCGGTCTTTTCCTCATGTTGACACCGACGATGTAGTTAATTCTGATAGACTTCAAGATGCCTTACTCGCTTGGCGTTGGGATGCTTATACCGATGAAAATGGGGACATTACAGACCTCTCTTTTGACGGGGAAAAGTTGGGAGAGGATGAACTTCTCTTCGATGTAATCTCTCCATATGTGAAGGAAGGGTCTTACATCGTTATGCAGGGAGAAGATAATCAAACTTGGCGATGGTACTTTGACGGTAAGACTTATTGGGATCAGACAGCAAGGATCGTCTGGGAGTGAGTTAGAGGGACAAGTAATCGGGGGTAACTCCCCGATGAAAGCGTATGTCGGAATACGCACGCACGAGTATTCCGACAAACCTTCCTCCCGCCTCCTATCTTTTTTACCTTGACGTTCTACGGCACCGGGATAAGATGTATCTAGGAGGAAGGAAGAATGGAAACCGACTTTGGCTGCCGTATGGAAAACATGGCTATGCTCTATCACTCTATCGTGGGCGAAAGGCTCGCAATCAACGATCTAGAGGCCGGCAATCTTACTCCAAAGGAGATCCGTCACAGGGGAAATGTAATCCTAGAGTGTCGTGATGTATTCGCGCAGGCACAAAACTTTCCCGGCGTGGGTGAGGCATAAGATGGATCTTCAGGGTATAGTTCTGATTTCTTTATTGATCTGGTGTATTATATCTGTAATTAGAATGTGAGTGTTGGCCCCGAAAGGGGCTATGTCGGAATAGGGCGCTAATGTTGGAATACGTGTACGCACGAATTTATTCCAACAAAAGGGTATTCCGACATTATCATCTTTATTCCGGCAAACGAAAAAGAAAAGAAAGAGAGGCGGATTTCTCCAACCTCTCTCCCTTCAATTACTTGATGATGTTATTAGCCCGAAGCATAGCCTCAAACTGCTCGGTAATCTTCTGGCGATTACCCTTGAAACCAAATTCCTTCTTAACAATGGAGAGACAGGACGGGGCACGCGAGGTCAGACGCATACCATTTGCTTCGGCCTTCAGACCCATACGGATTGTGAGAAGGCGGTAGACATTAATGCTTTCGCCCGTGATGATGATCGCCCCGGTTTCGGTCTTTTCGATAGCCATTTTTTTCTTCCTCCCTGCACATACAAGATAACCCACCTATAGATCGGAGCAAGGAAAAAAGAGAGGCAAGATGAAGAAAGTTTTGTTGGAATAAGCCATACAAAAGTTATTCCGACAAAATCTATTCTGACATTCAAGTATTCCGGTAAAAAGCCGGAAGGCCAAGGGCACCTTCCTAATTCTCTACCACTTACCAGCACCTAGATCATACTCACACTGTGCCCACATTTTGCGAGCCAGTTCAAAAGTATCGGGCGACATAGAGAGTTCATCCAGCCGCTTTTCAGAAAAGCGGGAAGCAGTCTCCAAAACATGACGATAGCCCTGACGAGGATAATACTTTTCCATATTATCCTTGCTAACAGTTGTAGGCTGAACGGAAAGAATATACTCCTTCTTACTTCCTGCCATAGTAGGATAGGAAACCTCCACCATAGCGATCTGACCGTTAGACATCTCCCAGTGAGCGATGCGGATCTTTCGGGACATTCTTCTCTCGCCTCCACCATGAAGATAACCTAGCGGGCGAGGAAGGCAAGGTAATCTAGGAACTTTCTTTTGCCGGAATAGGTACGCAAAGGCTATTCTAACAAAATCTATTCCGACATAAAGTCTGCAACAGGCACAAAAAAGGTGTTGACGTATGCACGCACCGTGCTAGATTAGATGTGGAGGCAGAGAGAACAATGTTCAAGTCGGTCAACGGTGGTTTTCAAATGACGTTCGCAAACAACCTCACCATCTCGGTAATGTTCCGTTCGGGCAACTACTGCGAGCATAAGGAAGCACGCTGGGAACTCGCTGCTGATAACATTCGCGAGAATGGTCATCATGGTAGCAAGGATGCGGAGATCGCTATCTGGGAAGAAGGCGGCAGCAACCGATGGATCAACATCGGATACGATCAAGTGTCCGGTTGGCATACTGCCGATCAGGTGGCCTTCCTTATCTTCGCGGTTCAGTCGGCAAAGAACTTCGATGATCTCCAGTCCAATGTGGAGCATTATCAGGATCTGAACCGGTACCGTTTGGAGATCACTCCCTGCCTTACAAAGTGTCTAGAGGGTTGATCGCCCGCCCCGAAAGGGGGTTTTGCTGGAATAATCTCCAAAGGTATTCCTGCAAAGGGCCTTTCGGCCCCTCCTATCAGAAAGTAATCGGAAGCGGAGAGGTTGCGATGATATTTGCTTCCTCTACGGCATTAGCAACGGAACTCCAGCCGAAACTTTCATAGACTGCATCGCTAGTCTCGAAGTTAGTAATGACGACGTAAAAACTCCCGTCGCTAGCCTCGCAAACGTGAGCGGTGAGGCCAAGGCTTTCATAGTGGATCGTTTCGATGTCCATTCTTCCCTCCTGCACATACATTCTAACCTCGCCTATCCATACGTCAAGAGGAAAATCGAGGCACTTATGTCGGAATACCTATACGCAAGTATTCCGCCATTCTATTCCAGCAAATCGGGGCCAAGGGCACCCCTAACATATCTACCCAGCGCAGTCAAGAAGATTTGTGATAGAAAATCCATTGTCCGGATCCTCCACCTCGATCTGCGCGTAGATAACCTTATCCCATGGGACGCCATTACTGACGACGATGGACTTCAGATTATCCACGGTCTTATCTCCCTTCAGAATGCTTGCCCACGCACGGGTAAGCGGAATGACCGTGAAGCCGTCAACCTTTCCGACCACTAGTTCGATGCTCGCCATTCTTTCTTCCTCCTACATACATCTTAACCACCTGTATGCGTGTGTCAAGGTACGGGGTTACTTTCTTTTGTCGGAATAACTTGTCACCATGTTAATGTCGGAATAATCTGCGGACTAGAAAAAAAAAGAAAAAGGGGAGATAGGCGTCCCTATCTCCCCTTTCTGCAACCGACTATAATCGGCGTTTCTAACTTCTTTCGCGTGTGCTCTCACGCTCTCTCCCGACGCTATCGCAGCCTTGCGCCGTTTGAGTTGCCAACTAGCGTTAAAAAGTCACCATCCAACGTCGGCTAAATGGATGGTGGGGCTTTCGGCATAATCACCTACTAACCCCCGCACACTCGCGCGTCTACTACTTCTTCACCTTGCCAGCCGCCGCCTGCACGGTCGGGAGCGTATCGCGGAGGAACGCCACGACCTCACCCATCTCACCCGGCGCGAGGTTCGTCGGCTTCGCGCCCTTCCCCGTCCCGATACGGAAGGTGATACGGTCATCCTCCGTATTGGAGATCGTCGCGTGGAGCATGTCCACGGGGGAGAGCGCCTTCGCGGACTTGTGGATGCCGTCCTTCGCGTAGCCGTCGAGGGCTTCGATGAAGGCGGGAATATCCGCGACCGGGATCTCCTGCGCTCCCGTACCCTTGCCACGGGCGAGGGCGAACCGGACGACGGCAACGCCGTCGTCATTCAACCCGACTTCGATGCTCTCACGAGCGGTGGCGAGAGCGGACGCGACGGAGGTGCTGACGAACAACTTTGCCATGATGGACTACCTTGATGGTTCCCGACTTGTTTCGGAAGGCGAGAGGGGAACCGCTCCCTCGCCTCACGTTTCTATTCTAACCGTCCCAGCGTAGGGCGCAACCCTTTTTTGCTACCCTACTCGTTTTTTTTGGGGACGCTCATCGGGGAGGTTTCGTTACCGTCGCTCCCTTCCGACACTCCACCTATATCATAACAGGTTGGAGAAAAACCCTTTTTTTCCCGGTCGCTCTGACCCATTATTCCTGCAAAGCGCATACAGGGGTTCTTTCCGTCTGTCAAGGTGTTAGACAAAAAATGACAAGTGCTTATTCCGACATTATCTAAAGGGATTATTCCGACATAGTGTTCCGCACTTTTTTCTTGACGCTTCATCCATAGAGGTTATGTTCTAGAGGCGGGAAGGAAATAGCCCCGCATCGGAGGTAGAAAATGTGGGTAATCGTTCTTAATGATGGCGAGACTTACACGGCGGTTGATGGTTCTTCCGTGCTCTACGTCCCGACCTCGGTGGATGATATCGACGGCTTTGTCAAGGAAAATGTGAAGGAAAAGGGATACGATATCGGGATGGTTGACCGATACGATACTCCCAGCATCGGTGATCTGTTCGTTCCTCGCCAAGATTACGAGGAGTGAGGCTACGGCCCCGAAAGGGGCCAATGCAGGAATACTTAAACTAGTTATTCCGGCATTAAATCTCTTGACCCGTCAAGGGCATCGGTTAGATTGATAGTGGAGGTAGAGATGGATACCCTACTAAACATCGTGGCGTGGATCCTTTTTTTCATCATCAAGGTTGCTGACCGCTAGGGATGATGCTACATTCTTCTTGGAGGTGAGCGATGGACTTTGAGGAATACGAGCGTCAGATTGTTCATGCTGCAATAAACATTCTTCGGGATATTCCAGAGTGGCGAGGGATGATCTGTGTCGATACTGTAAAAAAGAGTTGGGACGAGGAACTTCCAGTAAGCCTAGCGACAGAAAGGGCTGTAGATGATACACTCTACTGGGATGGAGCATACTGCTAATGTACTTGCCCGAAAGGGCAATGCGGGAATACTCCAAAGTTTATTCCGGCATTTAATCCCTAAAGATTTCTCTTGCCACCATATGGAGAGAGGATATACTGTATTTGGAGGAAAGGAAAGATGACTCGTTTCGAAAGGGCAGTTATCGCGGTGAAGCGACTCGGTGCGGAAGTCCGAAATAAGAAGGAAGAAGTGAGTTGGGTCTATCCTCACCCCGAAGTAATCCGCCTTGAAAAGAAATGGCTCGCGGCGGTCTTCGCTCTCCACCGCGCAGAAAAAGACCTTTGGAGATAGGGGCCTTCCCCGAAAGGGGATTGCCGGAATAATGCCTTATCTATTCCAGCATTGGCTCCCCGAAGGGAGCCTTCAACCTTACCAGATATCTTCGATATCCTCATCGGTATCGTAACGCTCTTCGATATCAGAGCGGAAACGAGACATCTTTTCCTTAACGCACTTCGGGCAAACGAGAGCGAGAGGAATACCGTAGCCGTCCTTCTTCCAGTAGGTATCGCCCTCGATCACTTCACCGTTCAGACAGGAATGAAACTTTCGCATGTTGCCTCCGGTTTTCGCTCGGCTCCCTTGCCTTGCTCTATGAATATAGCATGGTGGTGAAAGGAGGCAAGAGAAAAGAGAGGGAAAGTTTTGTCGGAATAGTCTACAGGTTTATTCCGGCATTTTTCACTAAAGTATTCCGGCATTGCAAAAAATTTTAAATAAAAAAAGAGACCGGGCTTGACACCCGGCCTCTCATTAGTTAACCAGAATTACTTAAGAGCCTTGGCAGCCTTCTGAACGGCGGGGAGAGTCTCGCGAAGAAAGTTCACGATATCACCAAGCTCATTCGGCGCAAGATTGGTAGGCTTGGCACCCTTGCCGGAACCAACTCGGAAGGTAACACGATCATCCTCGCTCATAGAGATCGTGGCGTGAAGCATATCAACCGGAGAAAAGGTCTTGGCAGACTTGTTGATACCGTTTTCAGCGTAACCCGCGAGAGCATCGATCACAGCGGGGAAATCAGTGACCGGAACTTCCTGAGCACCGGTACCCTTGCCGCGAGCAAGAGCGAAGCGGACAACCGTGACGCCATCGTCATTAAGGCCAACTTCAATCGACTCGCGAGCGGTGTTCAGAGCGGAAGCAGCGGTGGTGCTGGTGAAAAGCTTGGCCATGTGATACTCCGAATGTTCCCGATTTGTTGAGCGTTGCGGGAGGGGAACCTTCTCTCGCCACACTTTCTATTTAACCTACCTTGCTGAAAGTGCAAGGTTTTTTTGAACTTTCTTTTTATCATCGGGGGAACCATTTCCCCCTCCGACCCTCTTACCTTATCCTGTTGCCCGAAGGCGGCAACCCTTTTTGAACTTTTTCCTTTCAACCTTCGGGAGCCTTTCGGGTCTCCCTCCGACGCATACAGTATAACTCCCCTACCGGAAATGGAAAGGGATCTTGTGGGGTAAGCGAAAGATTTTATGCTGGAATAGTCGTTGGATTTATTCCGACAAAATCTCTGTAACTATTCCGGCAAAATGGGAAGCAAGTGAGGCCGAAGCCTCCACTTTCCCTATCGACCGTTCTTCTTCCTCTCCTCTTCCTCCCGCTTTTCAATATTCGCATGGCGCATCACTTCAAGTTGACGACGGATGGAGTAGGCCATCTCACGCTTGGCACGCTCACGGTATTCGCGCATCTTCTTATCGGGATCGTTCATCTTTGCCTCCACACACATCATAGCACGCACACACAGATATGCAAGAAGAAAGTGAGAGATAATTATGTTGGAATAATGGATTAGAACTATTACGGCATAATCTATTCCGGCATAAAAGTATGGAGCGGGCATCACTTTTTCCTTGCCTCTCCATCTCACCATGCTATGTTCTTCTTGTGGAAAAGAGAACCATACCCCACACGGAGGCTAAAGATGGATGCCGGAACCATGCGGAAGAAGGCTCAACTCCACCAGCGCGCTGCGAAGAAGTGGGCGAAGGCGGCTCGTCTGCACGCGGAGGCTTTCCGCGCTGTTTTCGAGGCAGAGGCTATCGAGAATGAGGCGAATAGTGTGGAAGTGAACACGCTCAAGCCCGTTGAAGCACGCAAGGCTTGGTAAGTTAAGGTGGGAAGCCGGGGGCATCGTCCCCCGGCAAAATCCTAGTTTTGCAGTAATAAATAATGCAGGAATAAAATGTCGTAATAAGTTGAGGATTATTCCTGCAAAAGGCCCAACTGGGCTGGGGAGCCAGGCTCCCCTTCCCTCTACCACTACCTACCAGCCGCCTCCTCGCTAGCCATAAAGGCGCTCCATTCCTTCTCCCACTCCTCCAACTCCGGCTCCGGCTCTTTCTCCTGCCAGTCCATCCGGACAGATACTGAATAATAACCGTTGTCCTTTCCGAGCCAGCGAAGGTCAAGGTCGCCCTTCGTCGTCCGAATGGTGTAGAACGTCCAGCGGGTACGGTAGCCGTCGCTATCTTCTTCCTGATTAGACCGCTCCTCCGCTACGGACACGATACCACCGACGAGATCGGAAGGATCGCCCGTAACATCCTCCAAGTTAACGCTAACGTGACATGGCCCGTAGTAATCATTATCAAAATAGAAACGAAGGTCACCCTTATCCGTGAGAAAGGTCACGCTATCGCTTCCGACCGCGCAACCCTCCACCGCGAGGATCGTTGCGCCGATGATGTTTTCGATTTCGTTGATCATGTTCCTTTCTCCTTGCCCAATGAATATAGCACGATGAGAGAGCGGGACAAGTGAAAAAAGAGTAGAGAGTGAAAAATATTTTGCCGTAATAGTTCCATCAAAATATTACGACATTTATTATTCTGGCAAAAAATAAATCATCAGAGGGCTAGACTTTCCACTCCAGCGTGCTACATTCTTCCTGCGAGGTGAGAATGTTCAAGCCTGATTTCGGTTCCCGGCTGGAAAACCAGTCGATCCTCTTCAACGCCTTCGTCCTGCACCGTCAGGCATACGATACGATCCAGACCCGTAGGGATCTTTCTCCTGATCAAATCCGTCAAGCCTCCGATATCATCCTCGACTGTCAGGAGGTATTCGCGGACGCTCATACCTTCCCCGACGCTGGCGAGGCATAGGAAGGGGCCGCTCCCGAAAGGGAGAAAGGCCGGAATAGTTGAATCACTTATTCCGGCATAAAGGCCTCGGAAGGCTCTGACCCTTCCTACCTCTCACCCCTTCATTCCCAGAAATCACCGGAAGCGAGATAGAGGGTGATTTCCTCTCCCTCATTGTAGTGGAGAGCATCTTCCTTGAACCCGTAAGTGCCAGAAGAGAGGACGGAGCCCGTGACGGTCGCGATAAGTCCGTCCTCGTCAGGAATGATATCGAAGGAAGCCACGCGCAGAGGGATGCGCGGCTGACCGTCAGGGATGGTGAACGTAACAGAGGAACCGATAGAAGGCAGGGTACGATTATCATAGAGATTAAGGAACATTCGCTCACTCCTTTGTGGGGACCGCCCACACCATGAATATAGCACGGTTGATAGATGGGTCAAGAAAAAAGAGAGGCCCTCAAACTTTTTATTCCGACAAAAGTTATTCCGGCATTTAGTAATATATTGTATGGATGAAGATAAAAAGATAGTATCTCTTGACTCTTGGAAAAAAGAGAGGGAGATCGAACGTGAATGGGTGGACGAGGATATTCCGACAAATCCTATACGTGATCTTCCGATCATGCTTGCGTCCGCATACTGGAGAGGTAACCTAGAGGGTAGAAAAGAAAAGTGGCTGGAGTTACGTATACATATCTTTACCCTAATTCTTTCTAACTTTGTATCACTCTTCGCCTTATGGTGGGCATTATCTAACGTTAGATAATGTTGGAATATATGCATACGAGTATTCCAACAAAATCTATTCCTGCATTCCTGCGGCAAAAAGAAAAAAAGAACGGGGGCCGAAGCCCCCGCCCTCTCCGCTACGCTCCCTTCTCGTCGGGGAGGATTGAAGAGAGGATGCCCTTGCTGGTGTTCGCGATACGCGTCATGCTTTCACGCACGCGCTTATTGTCGCCACCCCAGCAAGCAATGTAGAACGAAGAGGGCTGCCAGTCAAGCCCCCACGCTCCAAGTACACACGCCGCAACTGACTCCGCCTCGATCTCCGCTTGCGAGTGGGAGTGATCCGCATCCAACTTTCCATCGTCGCGAAAGTGCATAAGCGCGTGGGCCAATTCATGCGCCAGCGTTCCGGCCCGCTCCGCGCCCTTCAGCGAGGCGTCGATATGCACGTTCTTACCCGTGCATACACCCTTCGCACCACCCCACTTCTTTTCCATCGTAGACTTCCGATGGTATTCAACCGTGATACCGTTATCACGGTAGATATTTTCAAGCGCGGCGATCAGCCCCTTATCGTCACCCTTCGCACGGTAGTCAAGCGTCGGGAGATCCGCGCCTTCCGTCTGCGATGCATCGAACACGTAGACGCTGCGGAAGCCACAGAGGATCGACTTATCGCGACCCGTCGTCTTATCCTGCACCGTCTTAAAAACGGGAGCCAAGATCCACAGACGACGATCCCACTCTTCGCCCTTCACCTTGCGGCCAAGACCCTGCCACTTCGTGGAGCCTCCAACCTGCGACAGAGTGATACCGTGCTGCTTCGCCTGAAAGGCGAGCAACATCGTGTTATTCCACGAGTAACGCCAAAAGGACTGCTGGAACTTAAGCCAGCGGCGGAAGGTTTCGGAAGCGCGGGCTTCGTCGGTCTGATCACCGATCATGCTGACGATACGATCCACGATGTTGAGGGACTTTTCGGTGCGAGCGTCGGGCGTGTGCATTGTCATACTCCGATGGTTAGTGTCGGGGGCTGTCCCTCCGACACTCTACCTATATCATAACAGACTGGAGAAAAACCCTTTTTTTCTAGGCGGACTGACCACTAATGCTGGAATACTGCCTAGAGATTATTCCGACAAAAGGTATTCCTGCATTAGCCACTTACTTTTCCTGTTGACGCCACCTTACGCCGTGTTAAGTGGTATTCAAGCGGGAGAAAGAATGATCTGGCGCACCTTCGGTTTGAGCAAGGTTTCCGATGCGGCTTTCGAGGATATTCTTACCGACCTTTCCGATAACCCTTGGTCAACGATAAGTGACGTTGCGTCCCGCGTTCCATGGTCGCGAGGAACGGTCGCTAACGTCGTCAACCTGCTACGCTCCGAAGCGGCGGTTAAGCGTTGCAACGGGCCGTATGGTGCATATTGTTACAAGATTGTCGAGTCTCCACTTGACAAGTAAGGTGTGGTGGGCTAGGGGGTTCCTCGCCCTTTTGATGGAATAGTTAGACCAGTTATTCCAACATTAGTGGCCATCTTTTTCTCTTGACGGTGTAAGGGGATGGGTTACACTATTGGGGCGAGGTGAGTATGATCCGGTTTCCCGAAGAGAAAGACGGCGCTCTAGAGATTGAGGGAGAGGTAGGAAATATCCCCGAAGAGGAGGATACTTCGGACGCCCCTACTGTAGTGGCTCCTATCCGTCAATACAGAAAGGAAGAAAGGGCGGATATCGAAGACTGGTTCCTTCCGTTCTAGTGTGAAGGGCCGGGTTGTCAATACCCGGCCCAACTTTTTCTTTTACCGGAATAGTTACCAGAGTTATTCCGACATTCTTCCAGACGAAGTATTCCAACAAAACTTTCTTCATTTGGAGTGTTGACGTTATAGGGGAAAGTGTTAGATTGATTGTGGAGGCAGTAAGAATGAAGACTGTAAACATCGACGGAAAGGACTTCGTATACAATGCGGGCGACGTTTGGAAGGTGGAAGTCGGCAAGGGAGAAAAGGGAGGATATCATTCGCGATATACCCTTGACACTCCGCACTCTGCTATGTTCTACTTCAACGGTATCAATATCGGGCGGGGCTTCAAAAAGCGTCTTTCCCTTATTCAGAATGGAAAGAAAGTGACCGTCGCAAGGGCCACTTCCTAACCGGTGAGGGCGGGGCTGTCAAGGCCTCGCCTAAACTTTTTCTTTTCGCCGGAATACTTGTTAGAGTTATTCCAGCAAAAGCCGCCCGCCGAAGCGGGAAGAACCCTGGCCCTGCGCCATCTGACTTGCCAGCACCGATACAATGGCGAGCAGCGGGCACCCAACAAACGCAAACAGAAAAAAGGCGTTTTCCCAGTCGATTTCGTTCTTCATTATCCTTACCTCCCATTGAATACTTATCACGGCTACGGAAGGCGTCAAGAAAAAAGTTTAGAGGGTTTGTCGGAATAGATCCGTTAGTTATTCCAGCAAAACGGAGGGGAAACCGCCCGAAGGCGGTACCCTTCCTTACCTCACTCCGGAGCGACGAGGTTACCATGACGGGCGGCAAGCCCGACATGCTTTGAGGTGGTCACAGAGTAGAAGTGACCTCCACGCGAGGTGTAGTCAAACACCACGCGGTTACCGTTCTTCACTGTCGCAATCAGAAGGTTGTAAGACCACAGGCTGTGCCCGTCAGTCTTAAGGTGCTTGCTGCTACCGCTGCGACCGCTCCACCATGCACGAGCCACGTCCGAATTCTTCATAGTCTCTTTCCTCCGCATCAATACTGTAACCTCTCCACAGAAAGCGGCAAGCGAATAGATAAAGAAAGTTTTGTTGGAATAATGCATTCGGTTAATGTCGGAATACCTCATTCGAATATTCCGGCATTTAAGCAGGAAGCCAACCCCGAAGGGTTGGCCCCTACCCTCTCCGCTACTTGCGGAGCATGGCGCGAGCGGTACCGACCTGCCCCGCGCCAGCGAGGGCGAGAACCAGCATCGTGACACCGGAGGTCTGGCGGATTTCGCAGACCTCACGCTCGCGAGGCGTCAGGGTTCGCCAGCCCTTCGCGACGGTTGCTGCGTCCGCGATGAATGGACGGCTAGTAACCCGGACAGAAAGGCCCTTCTTCGTCCACTTGAACTCCCCGTCGAAGAGCGCGGGGAGAATGTTCGTTTCCACCTGCTCGGTGGTCATGTTGTCGAAGTCGGTCATTGATTACCTCCACAGACAGCATATCAAGGTGGCTATAGGTGTCAAGTCGATGCACACACTTTTATGTTGGAATAGGGTGATATGATTATTCCGACATAATATATTCCAACAAAAGAAAGTGCTTCATTCGCCTTGCATACTACGGGCAGCATGATACTAGAACTTGTCGGAGATAACTTCCCTCCGGCTTCGGTGTTCAGATGAACTTCCCCCGCGTTTCGGAGCGTGTTCTTGGCCTCGTCCTGCAGGACATTGACAAGCATCCTATGTCTAGCATGAAGGCAACTGCCCAGCGCACGGGCCTTTCCTATTACTCCGTCATTAAGGCTTGTCACTGGGCGAAGATGGAAGGCTCGCTCGTCCGTCGCACCATCGGTCAGGTGTCGGGTGGACACGGAAAGACTTTCGCTAACTTCCTCCGTCCTCTCTAGGTGGGGTAGAGGGCCAGCCCTTCGGGGCTGGCTTCGCTTCGCTTTGTTGGAATATTCTATCCGTTTATTCCGACATTATCTATTCCAACAAAGCGAGAAGAGAGGGAGGCCGAAGCCTCCCCGCTCCCCCCAACACTAGTCGTTAGGGGCGCACCAGCCGGGGCCGTTGACACCGGGAGGATCGTAGTAAGCGAGGAGAGCATCGACCTCATCAGCGCGACAGACGATATCCTCACAAGCGAGACACGCGACACCGCTAGTCTGTGGAGCCATGCCCCACACTTCCTTTCCACACCACTCACAGTTAGCGACGAAACACAGCATTGATTACCTCCAAAGACTACTTATCCTATGCCTAGAAGGCGTCAAGGATCCGAGAGAGATTTTTATGTCGGAATACAGGGAATGTATTATTCCGACAAAAACTTTCTCCGGTTTTCTCTTGCTAACTTCTCTCACCATGCTATGATGCTTTTGGAGGTTTCAATGGGCTGGTCTATTCGAATGGTCGATACAAATACGGAAGAGGTTCATAGTGTTATTGACTTTCCGTCCGACATTCCACGCAATCTCCTGCGCGATACGATGGTTTCAATGATGCGTACCGTGGCCGAAGGTGAACCTCGGATTATGCTAATCCGTGACTTCGGGGAATGTTGGAACGATATAAATAATATTATTATCACCGCATCCCTTGACAACGGATAGGAGGTCGGCTAGGGAGGCCTGAAAGGGCATTGCAGGAATAAGTATTTGGCTATTCCGACATTCTTTCTGAAAAAGAAAGAAGCAGGGGGAGTAAGGCTCCCCCTCTCCCTCTCACCAAATCAGGTGAAGCGAGAAACAACCGCGAGGTTTGCGTAGGTCGATCCAAGACCGCGAACCTGCCCGATACGCCTACGCACGACGCTACCTTCAGACACCATGTAACGCACGGCGAGAGTTACAGAAAGATAGGTGCATCCGGTACGCTGGGAGGTGCTCTTCATGCTTGACATAGGATGATCAATGATATCATGAAGAACGGCCTCAAAGACCTGATCGGAAACGCGGGGAAAGTCCATTAGCCACCTCGGGTTAGTGTCGGTTTTTTCTCCGACAGAGTACACTTAACCTATCTATAGATACCCGCAAGTATCTAGAGGGATTTCTTTTGTTGGAATAAGAAAACTTTTTTGCATAAAGTGCTTGCACGTTCATACCAGCGTGATACTGTATGTGTAGGAGAAAGTGAATGGAAACGATTATCACCGCGATCTGCCTCGCTCTTTTCTGCATCGTCGTCGGCTGGGCCGGAGGTGGAGAGGGCTAGGGGCTTGCCCCTTTTTGCAGGAATAAGTTTTTTGATTATTCCGACATTATCTATTCCGGCAAATCCCCTGTATGCAAAAGCGAAAAGCCCCGCCGAAAGGCGGGGCTATCTTCAGCGGGTGGCGTCGAGCCACCCCAGCATCTCTTCGGAGGTCAGACGGATACCGGAGTCCCAGCAAAGATAGGTTTCGTCCCGGTCTCCACGCTTGCCCCAGAAACTGTCCAGCTCCCAAGTGATGCGGGAAGGGGGGATGACCTCGTTCCATGCACCGAAGCCATAGCGGCAAGTCTGGCGAGCCTGTGAAGCGGGGC
>Ga0247723_1001179_pt1 | contig 15792 bp, 16 predicted proteins | sample MSEWelMarce5H_FC_FD_189079 | JGI IMG/M metagenome (GOLD analysis project Ga0247723, IMG submission 189079) | Subsurface sediment microbial communities from gas well in West Virginia, United States - MSEEL Well Study Marcellus 5H_FC | ecosystem: Environmental > Terrestrial > Deep subsurface >...
TCTGCTTTTGCAGTGACTAGCTCAGCTACTGCCGGAACCTACGCAACTCCAGCAACTGCTGCTTATCCTATCGTGTCTGGAGCCGCTGACACATTGGACTTGCTGTTGGTTACTGAAACCACTACATTGAGTGCTGGTTCAATCCGTGTCTTTGCTGTCATCGTTGATGCACAAGATCGTGTTGGTCCTGCTTCTGTAGATCGTGAGCAACTGGCTTAATAGCTAGTTAATACTGGGAGGGGCTTAACCGCCTCTCCCTTTTATTGTTTAAAAATTATGTCTACATACATTTCTTTAACGAATGAATTGCTACGAAGAATGGGTGAAGTCACTTTAGACTCCACTGAATTTGATGGGGCTAGAAACATCCAAGCTCTAGCCAAGAATGCTGTCAATTCATCCATTAGAGAATTGATGCACTCTGCACAAGAGTGGCCTTTTTCTTTAGTTACTAACACACAAACACTGACAGTGGGTACAGGAACATATTCCTTTCCTTCTGCTTTGTCCAGTGTTGATTGGGAAAGCTTCTATCTTAAGAAGCTAACAGCAGCAGACAATGATCCTCTTCGTCTTCCTGTTCTTACTTACACAGACTACTTAGACAACTATCGTCCCGGTGAAGATGTTAATGGCACTGGTGGTTATGGGCCAGCCATTGCTGTCTATCAAACACAAGAGTCTAAGTTTGGTATCACTCCACTGCCTGATCAGGCTTATGAGGTGGAGTATAAGTATTGGTCTTTCCCTGCTGATTTATCTGTTTCTACAGATGTTTGTATTGTTCCTGATAGATTTACCAGCGTATTAATTGATGGTGCTATGTTCTACATGTTGATGTTCAGGTCAAATGAACAAGGTGCTACTATGTACAAAGAGAAGTTTGACACTGGTATTAGAACAATGCGTAGGCTTTTATTAGATGAGCCTTTGTATATGCGTTCAACAATGATTGTTAAGCCTTCCTTCAATCCTAGAGTGTTTTAATGGCAGACAGAATTAGTGGCTTTAAGGTTACATGTATTGGTGGTATGAACACCAATAGGGATGTATTATCTCAAGGTGAGATGTATCCCGGGTCAGCCACACAGCTAATTAATTATGAGCCAGCTATTACTGGCGGTTATAGACGGATTAGTGGATATGCTAATAGTTATGGAACTGTAACTGGTACAGGTAATGTGCTTGGTGTTATGGTTGCAGAGAGTTTAAATGATGGCATCTTTGCTTGTCGCAAACCTTCTGCTGGTACAAACTACTTTTATAAGTGGGTAGCTTCTTCATCTACTTGGTCAGCTATATCAACTCCCGGAACTGTTACAATGGTAGGAGTTAAAAAGGTTAGGTTTACTAGGTATAATTGGAGTGCTCCTAAGTTTGTATTAACTGATGGTATCAATCCAGCAGCTATATATGATGGCACTACATATACACAGATTACAGATTCTAATGCACCTAACAATCCTAAGTATTCTGCTGCCTTTAAGAATCATTTATTCTTAGCTGGTGATACAACAGATCCTTACAACTTATACATCTCTTCTCCTTTGGCAGAGACAAACTTCAATCCAGCCAATGGTGCTGCTGTTATTAATGTAGGTTTTGAGATTGTTCAGATTAAACAGTTTAGAGATACGCTGTACATCTTTGGTAAGAATGCCATTAAGAGTTTAACAGGCACTAACATTGCTGACTTTGTGGTTGGTGAAGTTACAACAAATTTAGGTTGTGTTGTTCCAGATAGTGTGATAGAACTTGGGGGAAGTTTAGTGTTCCTTGGTCCTGATGGTTTTAGACCTGTGGCTGGAACAAGTAAGATTGGTGATGTGGAGTTGGAAACAATTTCAAAACAAATTCAATTCACCACTACAGCAATCTTACAAGAACTTGTAGCTGGTTCTATTGATCCAGAAACATTAAGCTCTGTAGTAATTCGTAAGAAGTCACAGTTTAGATTGTTCTTACCAGCCGAAGGAACCTTTGGTTTGTTAGGTGGTCTTAGAGCTGGTGAAGGTGGTATATCTTTTGAGTATAGCCAGATTTTTGGATTTCCAGCTACATGCGCTGCAAGTGGATATATCGGTGTAGATGAGATTGTTATTCATGGGGATGCTTCTGGTAAGGTGTATAAACAAGAGACTGGAAGTTCTTTTAATAGTACAGAAATCTTAAGTGTTTACCAAACACCTTTCTACTACTTTCAAGATCCATCAATCCGTAAGAACTTCTATAACATTTCTACATTCTTGCGTAGTGAGGGATCGACTAGTATTGTGATGGGTGTGGCTTATGACTTTGATGACTCTGTTAATGTCTTCAATCCAGCCAACTACAACATTTTAACAACTGGTGCTGCTGCTTATTACAATGAAGCCATCTATGATGCTTCAGCAATTTATGATGGTAACCCATCACCAGTAGAGAAAACAAACATTGAAGGCTCTGGATTCTCCATTGCTTTTAAATATGTGACTAATGATCAGAATGCTAGTCACACAATTCAGGGCTTGGTCTTGAATTATTCGATGAATGACAGACGCTAAGGAGAACTACCTTGACAGGTTATGTAAGACAATCCGCTGCTGATATCGTCCCAACGGGCGTAGTTAGAGCTGCACCAATTAATAATGAGCTTAATGCTCTGCGTGATGCCTTTGCTGCCAATGGTGGTCATAGACATGATGGTACTGCTGCTGAGGGTCATCCTGTTCCTGTTATTGGAGATGCTGACTTATTAAATAAGATTGCTACTGATACAGCTAACAATCGTCATGGTGTGTTTGTTGAGGTGGGTGCTGCTGCTGTTGAGCAGGTACGCTTTCAAGATGGTGCTATTGTTCCAGTAACAGACAATGATGTTGACTTAGGTACAAGTGCTCTTGAGTTTAAAGACCTGCACATTGATGGCACAGCAAACATTGACAGCTTAGTAGCTGACACTGCTGACATCAACGGAGGCACTGTTGATGCTGCTGTTATTGGAGCTACAACACCTGCTGCTGGTACATTCACTGCTTTGACAGCTAATACATCTTTAGTTGCTGCTACGGCTGACATCAACGCAGGTACTATTGATGGTACTGTTATTGGTGGAGCTGCTGCTTTAGCCATCACAGGCACTACAGTTACTGCTACCACTGGTTTTATTGGTGGCCTTACTGGTGCTGTCACTGGTAACACTGCAGGTACACATACAGGTGCTGTGGTAGGTAATGTTACAGGCAACTTAACTGGTAATGTTACAGCCTCTACAGGCACATCAACATTCAATGATGTCACCATCAATGGTGGCTTGAACATGGATGCTGGCACTGCTGCCACCATCACCAACCTAACTAGCCCTACCAATTCTGGTGACGCAGCTACCAAAGGTTATGTTGACACAGCAGATGCGCTTAAGCTTAATCTGTCTGGTGGCACAATGTCAGGTGCTATTGCGATGGGTACTAATAAGATTACAGGTCTTGGTACTCCTACAGCAAATACTGATGCAGCCACCAAGGTTTATGTTGATACATCTATCAGCAACTTAGTAGCCGCTGCTCCCGGAGCGTTAGACACTCTAGATGAATTGGCTGCTGCTTTAGGTGATGATGCCAACTTTGCCACCACAGTTACCAATTCCATTGCAACTAAACTAGCACTTGCTGGTGGCACTATGAGTGGTGCTATTGCAATGGGTACTAGCAAGATTACTGGCTTAGGTGATCCTACTCTTGCACAAGATGCTGCCACTAAAACTTATGTTGATACAGCAGATGCATTAAAACTAAACCTTGCTGGTGGCACTATGAGTGGTGCTATCGCTATGGGTACTTCTAAGATTACAGGTCTTGGCAATCCCACAGCAAATCAAGACGCTGCTACTAAAACTTATGTAGACACTGCCGATGCATTGAAGCTGAACTTATCAGGTGGCACAATGTCTGGAGCCATTGCGATGGGTACTTCCAAGATTACAGGCTTGGGTACTCCAACAGATAATGCTGATGCAACAACTAAATTGTATGTTGATGGCATCTTAGGCTCTGCCACTGCTGCTGCTGCTTCGGCTTCTGCTGCAGCTACCTCTGCTTCTAATGCAGCTACCAGTGCAAGCAATGCTTCCACATCTGCATCTAATGCATCTAGCTCTGCCTCTGCTGCTTCTACATCAGCTACAAATGCTGCTGCTAGTTATGACAGTTTTGATGATCGTTACTTAGGAAGCAAAGCTTCTGCTCCTTCTGTTGACAATGATGGCAATGCCCTATTAACTGGTGCATTGTATTGGAACAGCACAAGCAGTGAATTGTATTTGTGGACTGGTTCTGCATGGACACGATCTGCTTTGGCTGGTTCAGACTATGTAGCCAAAGCTGGCGACACAATGACTGGTGCTTTGACAGTACCTAGCTTAACATCTACTAATGGTTCAACCATTCAAGGGTTGACTGTAGGTCGTGGTGCGGGTGGTGTGGCTACCAATACTGCGGTTGGTGCTAGTGCTTTGGCGGCTAATACGAGCGGGGCATCTAATACGGCTGTTGGTGTAAATGCTTTAGCGGCAAACACAACAGCAAATGTAAATACCGCTTTTGGATGGAACGCATTACCTGTTGTGACAACTGGTGGTTATAACACCGCTGTTGGTGCTCGTTCTTTATATGCAAACACAACTGCTAGATATAACTCTGCGTTTGGCGAAGAAGCGTTGTATTCAAACACTACAGGCGAAAACAATACAGCGTTTGGCATGACTGCATTGACATCCAACACCACAGCATCTGGCAATACCGCCATAGGTTATCAGGCGGGATACACAAATTCCACGGGTGCAGGTAACACTGCAATTGGTCAACAGGCTTTGTATCTCAACACCACAGCATCAACTGCCACTGCTGTAGGTTATCAAGCTGGATATAGCAATACCACTGGCACAGAATTAACCGCCATTGGTGCTCAAGCCTTGTATTCAAACACTACTGGAAGTTCTAATACTTCTTTAGGATGGACTGCATTAAAAGCAAACACCACAGGCTCATCTAATAATGCGCTTGGTAGCGGTGCTTTGTTTGCCAACACAACTGGTAATGACAATATTGCCATAGGTGTAAATACGTTGGTTACTAATACCACAGGTTCTAATAATGTGGGCGTTGGTAGAAGCGCACTACAAAGCAACACCACAGCCTCTAACAATACTGCTGTAGGGTATCAAGCGGGGTTTAGCAATACCACAGGTGCAGGAAACATAGCAATTGGTGACCGTGCCTCTTACTCCAATACAACAGGTTCTTCTAATGTAGGTATTGGTCAAGTTGCACTATTTGCAAGCACTGGAGAGTTTAATACTGCAATAGGTGCGGCATCACTACGGTTTAACACCACAGCATCTGCCAATACAGCGGTAGGCTACCAAGCGGCTTATTCTGGTACTACTGGCGCAAACAATACCGCTGTTGGTTATCAGGCTCTTCTTCTTAACAACACAGGAGGTAGCAACACTGCTATAGGTTTTGCGGCGGCATATAACAACACAGCAGATAACAGCGTTGCTGTAGGTGCAAGTTCTTTATATAGCAATGTCTCTGGCACAAATAACACGGCTATTGGTGTTAGTTCGCTTTATTCTAATGTAAGCGGCATACAAAACACCGCAGTTGGTTATTCAGCCCTTACCACTAACACAGGTAGCTATAACACTGCGGTAGGTTTTCAAGCTCTTAACGCCAACACCACATCATCCTATAACACGGCGGTAGGTCTTCAAGCGGCATACTCAAGCACAGGTCAATACATTACTGCTGTTGGCGCAATTGCTTTAACTAACAACACCACAGGAACTTCTAATTCAGCGTTAGGCACAAGTGCGTTGCGTTTTAATACAACAGGCTCTAGCAACTCCGCATTTGGTTTTGAATCTTTGTATAACAACACCACAGCATCTAACAACACTGCTGTAGGTTATCAGGCTGGGCATTTAAATCAAACTGGTACTGGACTTGCCCTGTTTGGCTATCAAGCGGGTTACAGCACCACTGGAAGCAACGTAACAGCGTTTGGCCCAAATGCGGCAAGAGGAACTACTACGGGCGGAGCAATTACTGCTATTGGTGAAGGCGCACTTTTTACCAATATTGGAGGAAATTTCAACACTGCCGTGGGCTTTCAGGCGGGTTATTTAAATAGTTCAGGAACTAGACTCACCGCAGTAGGTTACCTAGCAGGATATTCAAGCACTGGTGGAGGGTCTACTTTTGTTGGTTCTTATGCAGGAAATTATGCAACTGGCGCTGGCAATACAGCCATTGGTGATGCCGCACTAAGTACCGTTACAAACCCTTCATCCGGAATTTATAATGTAGCTGTAGGAAATAGCGCTTTAACGTATAACATAGGCGGATCAAATAACACTGCATTGGGTTTTGGAGCACTTCTCAACAACACCACAGCATCTAATAACACTGCTGTTGGTTATCAGGCGGGGTACAGTAATACGACTGGCGCTGATAATATTTTTATTGGGTATCAAGCGGGCTACTCAACAACATCAAGTAGTAATGTTTCAATAGGAAAATATGCTGGTTACTGGAATACTGGTATAGGCAACAGTTTTGTTGGTTATGTTTCTGGTACTGGGTCATCTGGATCAACTGGCGCTTATAACTCCTTTTTTGGCTTTAACTCTGGAAACGCCCTTACAACAGGGAGTAATAACGTTGGTGTTGGTTTGTCTGCGGGTAGAAATATTACAACTGGTGGAGCAAATACTGCGCTTGGTTCGGAAGCACTTCTTTCTAACACAACTGCCTCTAACAACACTGCTGTAGGTCATCAGTCTCTTTATGCAAATACTAGTGGTGCAGACAATGTGGCAATTGGTCAGAATGCTTTGCTTTCAAACACTACAGGCAGTGTAAACGTTGCCATCGGTCAGGGCGCACTTAGATCAGCTACAACAGCAGATTGGAACGTTGCCGTTGGACGAGATGCGCTGGCGGCAAACACAACTGGCTCAAGCAACGTGGCTGTTGGTCGTGCGCTTGCAACAAACGTAACAGGCACTGATAACTCTGCGCTTGGTTTTGTTGCGCTGTACTATTCCACTGGAAGCTTCAACAGTGCTTTTGGTTCTCTTGCGTTATTTAATAACAGCACTGGTAGCCAAAACACCGCTTTTGGCGTTCAAGCCCTTCAAGCTAACACCACAGCCTCCGAAAACACGGCTGTTGGTTATCAGGCGTTGTACTTGCAAACAACAGCAAGTACAGGCTCAAACACTGCATTAGGTCATCAGGCCGGGTACACAACCAACGGTTTTTACAACACTTTCATTGGGTACAAATCTGGCTTACCTTCTACAGGCAATCAAAACACTTTTATAGGTCACGGGTCTGGCTCTGCAATGACTAGCGGCTCCAAGAACACAATTCTTGGCATCTACAGCGGCAACCAAGGCGGCTTTGACATTCGCACATCAAGCAACAATATTGTGCTGTCTGATGGGGATGGAAATCCGAGGGTTGTTTCTACCACTAGTGCGTTTTTTATAACCACAATGGGTTCGGGCGCTGGCACAAATGCTTTAAAATTTAACACAACGACTGGGGCAGTCACATACGACACATCATCTGCCCGATATAAAGACAATATTCGTGACAGTATTTATGGATTGAGCCATGTGATGCAGATGCGTTCTACTCAGTTTGAGTACAAGGACACGGGCCGTTCGGATGTTGGCTTGATTGCTGAAGAACTTGACCCAATTATCCCTGAGTTGGTTGGCAAGAATAAAGACGGACAACCTGATTTCGTGTCTTATGATCGCATGGTTTCTGTGCTGGTTAAAGCCATCCAAGAACTTAAATCCGAGTTTGACGCTTACAAAGCAACCCACCCTTAATTAACTGAAAGGTAAATCATGACCACAACTTTTACAACCCGCATCACAGCAATGTACACCCTGCAACAGCCTGACCCTAACTATGTGGTCAATGCTTTGTGGGAAGTCACAGGCGTAGACGGCACTTACACTGCCTCTATCGGTGGCAACACGCAGTTCAACTCTGCTGACCAAGTGGGTGCATTCATCCCTTACGATCAGTTGACAGAAGCCACCGTCATTGGTTGGATTCCTGAGTCAGCCATTACAAGCGCACAGCAGTGTGTGCAGGGACAACTGGATTCTTTAGCGAATCCTCCTGTTTCTCCTGCCAACACAACTTTACCTTGGAGCATTTAAATGACTATCGAAACTCAAACCCCCACAGCAGAACAAATTGCTCAGCACTACAGCGCAGCAATGGACTCAGTAAACCTGATTAATGCAGGTAAACCAGAGAACATGACTACTGAAGACTGGACTGATTGCCTTGCTCGTAACAAAGAGCATCTGACAATCATGTTGGCTAAAGACTATTGGACAACAGAAAACCTTGCACCATTGCAAGCAGCTTCTGCTTAATCATGGAAGAGGTAACACACGCCCAAATCTATGAGCGTCTGTGTGCTGTTGAAGCTAAGGTAGACAAGCTAGATAAAAGCACAGAGGCTGTGGTTGCTGCATTCAATGCAGCCGCTGGTGCATTCACTGTGCTCGAATGGCTTGCTAGAGCAGTGAAGCCAGTCTTAGTTATTGGTGCTTTCTGTGGAGCCATCTGGCTTGCTATAGAAAACAAACTTCATCAGTAGTGGCGAAAGCTCTACTGATATCTTTATTGATATCTTTCCCTGTTTCTTCTAAGGAGGAGAAGTATAGGTGTGTCCGTTGGGCGTGGACTGGAGATGTGTACAACAGAAAAGTTGTATGCCTTGAATGGAAAAAGGTTGAGCGATGATTGATCCGATGACAGCCCTAGCTGGCATACAGACAGCCATCAGCATGGTCAAGAAGGCCAGCAAAGTAGCTAACGATCTAGGCTCTCTTGCCCCAATTATTGGCAAGATGTTTGATGCTAAGAGCACAGCTACTAAGGCATTGATTGAGGCAAAGAAGGGCAAAGGTTCCAACATGGGAACTGCCTTACAGATTGAGATGGCACTGGAGCAAGCCAGAGCCTTTGAGGAAGAGCTAAAGATGCTCTTTATGGCAACAGGCAAGGTTGATGTTTGGAACAAGATTAAAGCCCGTCAAGACCAGATGGATGTTGACGATGCAAGAGAGCTTCGTGCTTTAGAGCGAGCAGAAAAGAAAGCCAAAGAAAAAGAAGCCGAGATGAATGAGTTGGCAATAATTATTGGTGGCTGTGCTTTTGTTTTGTTCTTGGTAGGTATTGGTATTTATGAGTTGATGGAGTTCTGTAACACTACTAGAAGGTGTGGGCGGTGAATGAATATCAAAAGACCTTTGATCTTTGCCTAAAGATATTCATCTATGGATGTGTGGCTTTGTGGTTTCTAGGATTTCTAAAGTTCTTGCCTGATGATTTGTCTGACAAGATTGTGAACTTGTTATTAGGAAAGGTTGGCTTATGAAAGTGACTCCCTATCAACACAATGCAAACATGTTGCGTGAATACCAGAGGGTACTTCATCAACAACACTTGAAAGACTTAGAGAAGCTTAACCGCCAAACTCAAGAGAAGATTAAAGCTCAGTGGGTTAGGGCAGATTCTGTGGATGTAATGGTATGAAATATTTATTATTGTTATTGCTGCTCACTGGTTGTGAAGACAGGTACAGATACTTCTGTCAGAACCCTGACAACTTTCATGCTGAGCCATGTCAGAAACCTAGATGTCAATTCACACAGACATGCCCTGAGTATTTAGTTGCACCAATATTGGAGAAACAAATTGAGAGAACTGCTAATCAAAATGCTGACACCCAACCAGCAACCAAAGCCAAAGCTAACAACTGAAGAGTTTGAAGTTAGGGTATGGGGATTTGTGGTTATTGCAATCACAGTTATTCTCTTTGGTATTGTGTTTGCCTTGCTCTATTCTGTTACTTTTGTAACACAACCCATCAAGAGTATGGCTCCGATTGACCAAGCCTACACCAAGATGCTTAATGATATAGTATTACTTATTGTAGGTGGTATTGGTGGCATTGTAGGTAAGAGGGCAGTGAACTCAGCACAGAATGCATTCAGACCTCCTCAGCCTCCAATGCAGGGCTGTGGCGGTGGATATGGCGGTGGTGGCTACGGCATGCCTAACAGCAGTTACGCCCCTCCACAGTCGGCCCATGGCCTTCCTAGCCAGCCCTTCGGTGCTATGCCTGTCTGGAAGAATCCAGAGCTAGACGAAAGCTGGACTCCCGGTCCTCCACCAACAACACCTCCTGAACACATGGAGCCTGATGAGGATAGGGAAGAAATAGCAGCAGCTAGAAAAGAGGCTGAGTGATGTTACCTATTCCACTGCCTTGGATACTTATTAGTGCAACCATTGCACTATTTGGAACATATCAAGTTGGTCATCACTATGGCTGGATTGAGCGTGACGAAGAGATGAAGATAGAGATAGCTAAGAAGAATGAAGAAGCCCGTGAAGTAGAGAAGAACATGACTTCTAAACTTGCTGATAAAGAAACAGAGTTGAGAAAGGCAAAGAATGAAATATCTAAAAAGCAGTCTGCTATGCGTGAGCTTGCTAACACTGGCAGGTTGCGCCTCCCCACCACCAGTTGTGTACAAACCAGCACAAGTGCCGCCCCTGCCACAGGAGATAGCAGAGATGAGCCAACCGAACTTGAGCGACAGACTATTGCAACTCTTATCGACATCGTTGCCGAAGGAGACAAAGCCATCGTCAAGCACAACGCCTGTGTCGCAGCCTATAACGAAATGAGGGAGTTGGTAAACAATGGTAAACGCTGATCAGTTAAGACAACTACACATTGAGCCATCTTTGGCAGATGCTTTCAATGAAACCTTTGAGAGATTTGGTATAGTTACACCAGCTCAACAGGCTTCATGGATTGGTCAATGTGGTCATGAGTGCGGTAACTTTCGTATCATGGAAGAAAACCTGAACTATCGTGCTCCCACCCTGCTGAAGCTGTTTCCTCAGAACCCTAAGCGAGTCTGGGGATTCACACCAGAGAGTGCAGCAGAGTATGAGAAAAAGCCACAGCGTATTGCCAATAGGATTTACGGCAATCGTATGGGCAACAGGGATGAGGCTAGTGGGGATGGGTTCAGGTTTCGTGGATCTGGATTTCTCCAGCTAACTGGACATAGCAACTTCTATCACGCAGGTCAAGCCTTAGGTGTAGATTTTGTTATGCAACCAGAGCTTGTTCGCACTCCCAGATATGCAGCACAGACTGCTGGCTGGTTCTGGCAGACCCAAAGGCTTAACCAATATGCTGACAGTGGTGACATCCTCACCATGACAAAGCGAATCAATGGTGGTACTATTGGTTTAGAAGATCGTAAGAAGCATATAGAACATGCCTTACATGTATTAGGTGGTTGACTAAGCCCCTAAATTGTGGTATGACAAGGCTTAAAGGTATATAATGTTACCAGCTTCTCTAAGTATTATTGGCAGAGAAGTGCCGATTAGGGTTGTAGATGTATTCCCAGAACAACTGGGAGAGTACAGCTATGATGATTATGCAATTAAAATAAAGTCTGGTCAGCACCCCTTAGCGGAGGCAGATACATTGTTACATGAATGTATACACGCTATAGACGACTGCTTCCAATTAAAACTGTCAGAGAGACAAGTGTATTGTTTAGCTGTAGGAGTGTTAGCACTACTTAGAGATAACAGAAATATGCTTGCCTATTTAACTGAAGCAATAGAGAAACCAAGAAACATATGAAAGATTTTACATCACAGCAAAAAGAGATTGTAGCTAGGAAGCTTGGCTACGATGGTCCTATGCAAGGCTTTGATGAATTCATTGCATCCTCTCCTGCCTTAGGTGCTAAGTATGCTTCCATCACTGGTAAGTTTGCTGAGCGTATGGCTAAGGGTGGACTGGTTAAGATGAAGCGTGGGTATGCTGTAGGTGGTGGTGTGTCTAATGTGCAAGAAGACAGGTCTTCAGCTTCAGCAGCCACAAAATATACAGATGCACAAATAGCGGAGTGGTGGAGTAATCCCGCAAACCAAGCATTAAGTGATGTTCAGATTAAAGAACTTATGCTTCAAGAGGGTGTTAGTCCTGAGCAGTTTGCTAGGTCTATTGGTGCTAATGAAGCTACTGCTGTTGATATTTCTTCTAGATATGAAACAGCCCCAGCAAATCAATATTTTGCAAATAATTCAGATGTTGCTGATGAATTTGAGGCTAACACATATGGCATGTCTGCGGCTGATTATGCTGCCTTCCACTATAATAATTATGGTTTTAATGAGGGGAGAACTCCCCCTACTGGTGTAGCATACAAACCTCCTACCACTACAGCACCACCTACTACAGTACCTCCAACAACTGTACCACCCACTACAGCACCACCAATAACAACTACACCAGCACCCACTACAACTGTACCACGAACAACTATTCCGGGAACTACACTACCTGTAACAACTGTACCACCAATAACAACTACAAGAATAGTTACTACACCTGCACCAACTACAACTGTACCACGAACAACAATTCCGGGCACTACAAGAGCACCGGGTGTAACCCTATCTCCAGCAGATGCAGCAGCAGCTTTAACTACAAGAACCGCTGCAACACAGACTGGTGGAGGTGTTACTTTCTCAGCTACAGGTGTTCCTCAGGCTGGTGATGCTGCTCAAGTAGCAACAATTTCTACTATTGAATCTACTGAGGCTCAAAAAATAGGTACAGACGAAAGGGCTGGAACTGTAGAAACTATTACAGGAACTACCCCTGCTACTGCTACATTAGCAACTGTTCCTACAACAACACCAGCAGTTACAATGTCAGCAACTACTGCTGCTACTCCTTTAAAAACTGAACTTGATAAAGTTTCTTCTGCAACTGGTACATTAACTGCAGATGCTACAGTTGCTGCTGAAGAACTGTGGACTACTGCTTTAACTGCTGCTAGAGAAAAAGTTCCTCAGATTGACACTGCTCAAAAAGTGGCAGTGGTTCCAGAGAGAACTCTACTTACAGGTGAGACATTAGCTGGCTCTGCTGTTGATATGACTAAGGTGGCTACAGAGCTTGCTAAAGCTGAAGCTGCTACTGGTACTGTCACTGAAGACATGACTGTACAAGGTCAGCTTACTAAGCTTACTAAAAACTTTGATGCTACCAATCCTCCTCCTTGGGCGGCTGGTGCATTAAGAGCTGTGACAGCAGAGATGGCTGCTAGGGGCTTAGGTGCTTCTAGCTTAGCGGGGGCTGCTTTGGTACAGGCTGCTATGGAGAAAGCTTTACCAATTGCTTCTGCTGATGCTGCTATATATCAGCAATTTGCTTCACAGAACCTATCTAACAAACAACAGATAGCTGTTCTTACAGCACAACAAAGAGCTACATTCTTAGGTCAAGAGTTTGATCAAAACTTTCAGACCCGTGTTATTAATGCTGCCCGTGTTTCTGAAATTGCCAACTTAAACTTCAACGCTAAACAACAAGTGGCTTTGGAGAATGCAAGACTTGCTCAGTCTGTAGACTTAGCCAATCTCAGTAGCAGACAAGCTGCTTTCATGGCTGAGCTTGCACAGACAGCTACCCTTGAGACAGCTAGTTTAAATAACAGACAGCAAGCTGCTGTTGTTAATGCTCAGTCTGCTTTGCAGATTGACTTAACTAACATGTCTTATGAGCAGCAAACAACTGTTCTTAAGACACAGCTTACAGCACAGGCTATTTTGTCTGATGCTGCTGCTGATAATGCTGCTAAACAATTTAATGCTACCAGCACAAATCAAACAAATCAATTCTTTGCTACCTTGTCTTCACAAGTGAGTCAGTTTAATTCTGCACAGAGTAATGGTATGGAACAATTTAAAGTTGACCAAGCAAACTCTGTTAAGAAATTTAATGCTGAAGTTACTAATCAAAGAGAGCAATTCAATGCACAGCAACGGTTGGTGATTGATCAGTCTAATGCTCAATGGCAGAGAGAAATTTCTACAGCCAACACAGCAGCCACTAATTTAATAAATCTACAGAATGCTCAGCTCTCACAGGCTATGACATTAACAGAATATAATAATGAGATACAGATGTATCGTGATGCTGTAACACATGCTTGGCAGTCTGCTGAGAATGATGCTAACAGAGCAACCACACTTGCTGCTTCAGAGATTTCTGCTGCTGCTGCAATTCAAGGTGCAAATATTAAAGCAGATGGTGATAGCTCAGCAGCTATTGGTGGATTCATTGCCCGTGTTTTAATTGGTAAATAATATATGAAAAACTTTAAAAACTATTATAGTAAATTAGATGGTATGGCAAGTGCTAAACTATCTAAACCAAAGAAAGATACTGGTAAGGGTTTGTTATCTAAAACATCCACAGAATCAGAGGTATCAACATCTTCTTCTAAAGATGTATTTGCTAAAGTCGCCAACTACATGGCAGCAATTAGAAAACAAAAAGAGGAGTTGATGAATGACAGATGATATTATGTTTACTGCACCTATCCCCGGTCAATCATTAACGATTGAGCCGGGTAGTGGTCCTTGGGAGCAGCCTCCTCAGTATGTCACTATAGATGATGTAGCTTCTTTCTATTCCGACAAGCTGGATAATCCAGAAGCTATCTTTGAGTTGATGTCTTTGCTTGAGAGGGGCATACCCATTCTTACTATTGTTAATACAATGGTGAAGGCATCTATCATGAATGGCTATCACACTGTTGATACAGGTTTCTTAGTGACACCAATCATTGTAGAAATTATTAAGACAATAGCAGATTTGAATGATGTTATGTACACAGTAACTGCTGAAGAAGCAGGTAAGAAAAACACTGTAAACCCCGCAATCATTAAGCAATTGATTGATGAAGCAAAGAAAAAAGTAAAGAAGAGTCCTGAAGCTATTGTAGAGCGTAAAGGTTTAATGGCAAAGGGAGTAGCATAATGGGATTTAAACTAGGTGCATTTCTTGGTGGTGCTGCTAAAGGCGCAACAGACTTAATCGAAGAGAGAGAAAAAGAGAATGCTCTTCAGATTAAAGAGAGTATTAAAAACATGTACCACAACTATGCTGAGTACAGAAAAGAAACAGATAAGAAGAAGGAAGAGATTAGAGAAACAGTTGGTTCTCTTCGTTCCTTTAAATTTGCTGATGGTCCTTTAGACGAGAAGGAGCTTATTGCTCTTGCTTCTGATTTACCTACAGCTAAATCTATCGCTGAAGAATTTAGAAAGAATCCAGAGAAGCTTGAAGGAATGTCTAAGTCATTCATTAAAGCAACAGGGAAAATCCCTGAGGGCATGACCTTCAATGACTATGTTAATCAATATGGCAAAGTGGCTAAGATGGATGCTACTGAGTTTGAACAGGCTGCTTCTAGCAAACAAGATGGCTTCTTTAATAATATGGTGTATGGTAATAATGTAACTAAGATTAGAAATGCTGCTGCTAAATATGGCGTTAGTGCTGAAGAGTTATATAACGTAGGTGCAGCTAAAGGTTCTAAATCATTTCCAGCACTTCTTGAAGTTGACTATGCTAAGCTTAAAGACAAACCAGACTTCAAGAAGATTGAGTCTGATGCACAAGTTGCTATGCTCACTGCTAGACAATCTGGTACAGAAGATGAACAAGCCAAAGCTGCTGCTAACTTAGGCCACATTGTATTCATTAAGGATTTTGGCGAAAAGAAAGATAAGACACAGAATCAGATTGAAGCTGATTATGCCAATCAAGTTATCAAGCTTAAGCAAGAAGGTAAGCCTAAAGAAGCTGCTGCTAAAG
>Ga0247723_1001180_pt1 | contig 15788 bp, 36 predicted proteins | sample MSEWelMarce5H_FC_FD_189079 | JGI IMG/M metagenome (GOLD analysis project Ga0247723, IMG submission 189079) | Subsurface sediment microbial communities from gas well in West Virginia, United States - MSEEL Well Study Marcellus 5H_FC | ecosystem: Environmental > Terrestrial > Deep subsurface >...
ACCCATCATTTTCATATAGATAAAAAAGGCAATGTTTCTAAAAATGAATTAGTTTTAGAATGGCATCAAGAACATATTGAAGATCCAAATCTTATTTTTGTAAGCGGCATGTGGAATATGGAACTACTGATTTTACCCATAGAGTATCAAAGATAACATCTGGTAATTGGAGACACAGCCTATACGGTGCCTCATGGGGTGACATTAAGCCAGAACTTAGTACCCCAGAAGTTTGTTAATTAAATACTATTGACTAAATCAATATAAATATTGTATAATAAACACCTACTAGTAGAAAGATAAATAATGAGCGAATCTAAATGCCCATTTACGGGTAATGCTTTAAATAATGAAAAAACATCTAACGAGTATTGGTGGCCTAATCAATTAGACTTATCACCACTAAGAAAACATTCAGAAAAATCTAATCCAATGACAAATGGATTCAATTACGCTAAAGAGTTTAATAGCTTAGACCTTGATGCCCTTAAGAGTGATATTAATACACTCCTTACTACCTCACAAGAATGGTGGCCAGCAGATTACGGAAACTATGGACCATTCTTTATTCGTATGGCATGGCATTCTGCAGGTACGTATAGAACAACAGATGGTCGTGGCGGTGCAGGAGAAGGATTACATAGATTTGCTCCACAAAACTCTTGGCCAGATAATGGTAATTTGGATAAAGCTCGTCGTTTGCTCTGGCCTATTAAGCAAAAATATGGAAATAAAATTTCATGGGCAGACCTTATGATTCTTGCAGGTAATGTTGCTCTTGAAAATATGGGATTCAAAACATTTGGTTTTGCTGGTGGTCGTGAAGATGTTTGGGAATCAGATGATACATACTGGGGTTCAGAAAAAGAATGGCTTGCAGATAATCGATATAGTGGAGATCGTGAATTAGAAAATCCTCTTGCTGCAGTTCAAATGGGATTAATTTATGTAAACCCAGAAGGTCCTAACGGAAATCCAGATCCAATTCTTTCTGCAAAAGATATTCGTGAAACATTTGCACGTATGGCTATGAATGATGAGGAAACTGTTTCTCTTATTGCAGGTGGACATGCATTTGGTAAAGCACATGGCGCTGGTGATCCATTAAACGTTGGGCCAAATCCTGAAGCTGCACCTATTGAAGAAATGGGTCTTGGTTGGAAAAACTCATTTGGAAAAGGAAACGCAGAAGACACAATTACAAGTGGTATTGAAGGTGCATGGACTGCAACCCCTACTAAGTGGGACAACTCATACCTTAAGTTATTGTTTAAGTATGATTGGACACAAACAAAGTCACCTGCTGGTGCAACACAATGGATTCCTACAGATGAGTCTGCTGCTAATTTAGTTCCAGATGCTCATGTTGAGGGTAAATTTCATGCTCCAGTTATGACAACAGCAGACCTTGCATTAAAGTTTGATCCTGAGTATGAAAAGATTTCACGAAGATTCCTTGAAGACTTTGAATATTTCTCAGATATTTTTGCTCGTGCATGGTTTAAGCTAACTCATAGAGATATGGGTCCAATTGCAAGATACCTTGGCAAAGAAGTTCCTTCTGAAGAATTAATATGGCAAGATCCAGTTCCATTATCTAATACAAATATTGATATAGATTCTATTAAGAATAAGATTAAGTCTTCTGATATACCTATGTCATACTTTGTAGAAACGGCATGGGCTTCTGCATCTACTTTCCGAAAAACAGATAAACGTGGTGGGGCAAATGGTGCTCGTATTAAGTTAGAGCCACAGAATAAGTGGGAAGTAAATAATAGCGATGCGATATCAACTGCTATTAATTTCCTAGAATCTATTAAAAAAGAGTCTGGCGCTTCGCTTGCTGATTTAATTGTTTTAGCAGGATGTGCAGCAATTGAAAAAATCTCTAAAGACTTATTAATAGTTCCGTTTACTCCTGGGCGTGGGGACGCAACACAAGAACAAACAGACATAGATTCATTTGCAGTCCTTGAACCAAAATTTGATGGTTTCCGTAACTACACTCATTGGAGCATAACTGTCCCAGAAGAAGTTTTATTAGTAGAAAAAGCTAATCTATTAGGCCTAACCCCAGTAGAATTAGTGCTTTTGTTATCTGGTATGAGAATGTTAAGCAATAATAAACTAGACAATAGTTACTTAATTGAATTACTTTCATATACCAATGCCAATCAAGCAAAAGGTATTCCTGTTGTAGATTTAATCATTGCGTCTAACTCTGAACTTCGTGCAATTGCCGAAGTGTATGCCTCAGATGATGCTAAAGATAAATATATTAAAGACTTTATTTCAGCGTGGGATAAGGTTATGATGTTAGACCGATTTGATACAAGAAAAGGATAAATATGTTCTATTTACTACATTCATCAGCAATTGTCTTGTTAATGCTAGGTTCATACGCACTAGGATATAAACAGGCTACAAGCAAGGTAAAATCAAAGACTAAGTAGTCATACATGACAACAGAACTTAGAAATGAAACTCTTAACCTAATAGATGATTTTATATTAGATCATATAAATGATTTTACAAATGAAGAGCTATATTGGATTATAAATGAATTAGAGTCACTGTCTAATACATTTTATAAAAAGTTTAAGCCACTAATCGATGAAGATATAGAGGCCTTAATTGAGGATATTGAGGAAGAATGATAAGGTATTTTAAACTTAGAAAAGTCATGAAAGAAGTAATTAAAAATAATCATGAATTTTTAATGGCATTGGCAGAGTCTGAAAGAAATGAACAATCATCTAATTTAACATGGGATGAAGACGGTGTATGGAAAGGCTGGACCTATAATAGAGACACAAATAGATACTATTTTGATGACATAGGTAATGAATCTATTATGGGATTATGGGAAAATCAAATTACTCAAGAGGCTAATGAAGGAATTTAAAGCTTATTGTAGATATTGTGAACAGGTAGTTGAAGGAAATACTACTGCAGTAACCGTACTAGAATCTGGCAATTACCTATATATTGGTGAATGTAATGTTTGTTTGTATGAGATAAGAAGAATCTCTAGGCCATGAACAAATTAACCTGCCATGGGTGCCAGAAGTCTGCTAAGTTATTTTTACATGTTATGGATGATAGTTTTATATACGCCCTATGTAGAAAATGTGTAATAGTTCAATTAGACATAGAGCACTATATGAGAAAGAATAATGAATTATGACTAAAAAAGAAATAATTTTTAAATTGTATAGTGAGGGTAAGTCTTATAGACAAATACAAGAGGCCACTGGGTTTTCAAAAGGAACAATCTCTTATCATCTTGGTGCTGGTGTAAAAGAAAAAGCTATGGATCGTAGGAAGCAAGATCGCCATAAAGTAACAAATTATATTAGATTAGCCAAGACTGGCAAGAAATGCGCTGATTGTAGGGAAGACTATCCTCATTGGATATTAGAATTTGATCACCTTCCAGGCACAGATAAAAAATTTACTATTGGCCAGCACAACATAAGTAGAGATAAGTCCATAGAGGACATACAGGCTGAAATAGACAAATGTGAAATAGTTTGTGCTAATTGCCATAAAGATAGAACATATAACAGAAAATTGACTAATGGTCCATACATAGAAACTATAGAGTATTATGCATAATATAGACGAGAAAAAGTGCGGCGAAAAGTAGAAGCCCCCAAGCCAGTACCTGGCATCATAATATAGTATAATAAATCAGTGATATGTATATGTGAGGATTCCCCTTTATTTCCAAGATGCGTCAAGGAATTAGATACTTGTGAGCGGGAAGACCAAAAAACAGGATACGGGTATGATGAATTAAAAGACTTTGATATGGGATATAAAGATCCTAGACAAAGCAAAATAACCCCATTTAGGGGACCAATTAGATAAGGATGAGCATGGGATTTTTAGACAAATTAGAGACGTGGCTGGACTTTGAAGAAGAGATAGATCTGGAGTCAGAATCTTCATGATTAAATTTAGAAGCCCTATATACTGGGAGTATAAGTTCAATGGATCATTAAGCGTATTATGCCAAAATTGTGGTGTAAGATATGAGACAACATTTAAGAAGTATGAGAGAAATAAAAGCTGTCCTAAATGCATGTATAAAGCAGTTGACTAGAATAATATAGATATAGTATAATATTTAAATGAGTAATTTTAAGAAGCCAAAGAGGCATTCAAGAAAATCCTTAGAGGCTGATAAGAAAAAAAGCATGTCTGATATTGAAAAGACTAGACGTAAACTTCAATCAATTCAAGGGCAGGAACTGGAAAGCATCAGACTTTCTGCTAGAGATATGATAGAACTAAATAGGGCAATACAAGACCTAGATAAGAATAAATCTTTAATTGAAGATACATATAAGGGAACTCCTGGACAGAAGGTTTCAACTTGGACAAGAAAATGATACAATAAAGCTATGACTGAAGCAAAAATACCAGGATATAAGCAAAATCCACCAGACTGGTGCGATGATTGTAATGCTGCTCCAGGTGGAGAGTGTCCAGATTGTGGATGCACTCATAATTGTTGAAAGGCGGGAACAATGATAGAACTACTACTAATAGCCATTACATGGTATGCAACTAAGGTATTTTACACAAGAGACCCAAAGGTCAATATACCCAAAAGAGAGACAGATTTCATAGATGCTTTATGTGCTAAATGTGCTCAGACCCTTGTGATCCATAAAGAGCATATGAGAACTCCGTTCTACTGTTTGCTCTGTAGATAGTAGAGTATAATTAATACATGAAGAAATATATGATTGCTGATATGGTCAAGGATCTTAGATCAGATAGCATCAAAAGATATATGAAATTATACGAAATAAGTGAAAACGAAATTAGAGAGGTAGATGATCGATCTAAGGAATATTTTTTATATGGCTTAGATGAGGTCCAAATGTCTGACCTAGAAAAGCCATTTCAAATCATATATTTAGAAAAAGAATATCAGATCAACTCTGATGAAGCATTCTATTTAACTGATAATTGGGATTCTGAGGCTGAATGGCGTGATGTAATGACAACTGCTGAGGACTTAAATTCAGGAATCGAAGATGTAGAAGATGATGATGTAGAAATGGTAATGGAATTAGGCGGGGTTAAAGGTGAGATAAAGTCTAGCCTAGGTAAGGTATTCTACTGGTATAACATAGCACTAGGTACATTTATATTAACTACTGTATTTGATGAAGGCAATCCAGCTAACTATCCAGTATCTGCAAATGAGTTAAAAACTATTAAATCATCTCAATCCTTTGGAGAGTATTTTAATAAGAATATAAGAGCAAATTCTTTATATAGCGATAAACCAGGAGCGTGTGGCTGTATAGGCAATGATCCTAAAAAGCCAAAGAAGCTTTGTACATCTGAGGATTTTGCCAACATGCCAGAAGAATTTAGATCCTATATCTAGTATTCCCCCCGTTTCAAACCCCCCTCAAATCGTCTTATATGCCTTTTTAGAGCCATATCTACTACATATCTATCAAAGTAAATACTATTAATTATAACGTAAATGTTATCGATATATAATAAGATATATATACATCTAATGGAACGTCCTCCACATTACTCCATCGTAATCCATTTTGCTCCACATGGCATATATTACCCATATTGTCAAGAGCTTTGGCCTATATGTTATATATATGTTATATAAATGTGTTCCAGGATATATAAACATGTCTCGTAAAGCCATATATTTGCCCACAAATTTTGCCATATTTTATATACATTTTGTTATATTCTATATATGTTTAATAAAATAATTATACATTTATATTAAATTATCCTAGATTTTCAGGGATTTTTTATAGCTCTTCGTAAAGCGAACATTCTGCCCTTACGGATATATAACAAATGGGACATATATATCCAAGATGTACATATAGTACAAATCGGACATACTGTCCCAATATGTTTTGTTATTTAGTTATACGTGTTACGGTTACTGGACCACATAGGGTATTGTATCTATCTGTCTCTGCCGTCTTTCTTGCCTTCTCTATTTTCTTCCATTTACGGAAAGCGGTTAGGGCATGATTCTTATCTCTACCCCGCTTTGTGTCCTGCCATTTCTTCGGCTTACGTTGAGAGGACCCCGTAGCTTTGCTCATGCGGTAGGCTCATGCAATTCTATAACCTCAGCAAGGTGGCTTGATAGCATAAGAGCCTCAGAGGTGATACCTTCGGCCCAATAGGGTTCGAAGTTGCCAGCCTGATATCTAATAATTTCCTTCATCAACTCCATAAGTCTATCTTGGGTATATAGAGGAAAGTTATTTACAATTATGTTAGCGCATATCATTGGATTAAACCAATGGTTATCTAACACTTTTGCTAATTGTTCTGCGATTTTTTCTTCATCTGTTTTTTTAGCCATGTCCGCCTTTCATAAAGATTATACCAAAAAGGTTGGAGAAGGTCAACGATTTGGGGGCTCGTCAACCCTCTCCAATATTTATTGTTTACTTAGTTAGTTTAACTTCTGCAGTAAACTTTACGCCGTTCTTCTCTGCCTCTGACAGAGCTTGCTTAGCAGCACCTGAGAAGCGACCACGCTTGCCCACTGTAATGCCCTTGGTCTTTAGATATTCACGCTTTGTTGTCATTGTGTTGACCCTTCTAATACTACAGGCTCCGCCTTGAAGCCTGCTTCTTGCGTTCCATATTCAGTTGTGTTATCTGACTGCACGTCGTCAGAATCCTCGTCATCTAGCCAGCCGTCTTCCTCCAGGGTAGCAAGGTAGTCGTTGTCAATCATCCAGTCTTGGATTGCCTCATCAACATACTCTGCCCCATATTCAAGGGTAAATTCAGTTGGCGGGTTATCCCAAAGTTTCTCCCAGATATTATCCAGAGTAATACCTTCAGTAACAACATAATCATTATATTCATTAGGTTCTTTATAAGTATTATATTTGTCTGAGATTATGTCCCAAACCCATACCCATACTAATGGAGCACCAATTGGCATACCATTTAAAGTCTTAATAATTTGATCTAACTGCATTTTAGTTTGTGGACCTAGATCTTTATTAACCACGTTGTTTAGCCCTTTCGTTGATAGCGAATGATAAATTATACGTCATAATGTATATTTCTGTCAATGCGTCTAGTCGACCTGAAATATATCTATATGTAGGATAGTCCTGTAACTCAGAAACATTTAACAATCCTTGCTCTGCGTCTAGCATTAGATTTTTTAATTCTCCATGCATGATGTTAGTTCCTGTTTCTCCCATATCTATCAGCTTTTGAAGACGGGGGTCAAGTTTAGTTGAATTCATTTGCTACCTCCAGTAGATGTCTAGTTGCATGTATTTGTCCTTCTATAAATATAATATCTTCAGGGCTTTTATCTAATGGGTCTCTATCTTGATTAAGACTAATTAGATGAAGTCTCATATATTCAATCATATTATTCATAAGACATCTCCCATGGTTCTACATTATAGTTGCCACATATCTCCTGAATTGAATCTTCTATTGATGTAATAAATAGACTTAATTCATTCATATCTAAATGATTAATCATATTATCAGTTACTACAAATTCCCATACTTTAGTATGATTCACCTTGGACATACCCTTCTGCTAAGAGGCCTTCAAAGAAGTCCCATACTGTTAGTAATCCTTTTTTAATTTCAGGGTCGGTAGCAGAATCAATAGCCCAAGTAAGACTAATACCAAACTCCTGTATATCCTTATATGTATATCCTAACATTCTATGTAGTATTCCTCTCCAGGTTCTACCTGCCAGTATTCATTAAATTGTTTCTTGACGGATTCATCAGAACACATACTTGCCATTTCATAGTCAGCAATAAACATACCCTCATCTATATGACCAGTTATCCAAGAATCAAATAACTGTTCTTGAATATCTTGTAATACAGCGTCTGATATATGCTTAGGCATATCATCAAACATACTAGGTTTATCATTTTGATATCCCATATATTCCTTTCGCTAGGACCTTAATTATATAACAGACCACTGACATTGTATATAGAATATAGGTGTGTTTCACACCACATGTCCAAGCTTTGAGATTTCAGGGAAATATATTTGACTGTCGTAAACAACATATGCTACCCTCACCCGTGAGCGCAAAAGAGAAGTCCCCGTGTATGGGATCACGGGGACTAAGATAAATGGCTGCTAGGACCTCAACGAAAGGAAAAACCTGCCTTACTTAGCATCTAGAGGAGATGCACCATTTATATAAATAGGCACAAGGCCTATTTAAATTATATCACACTAAACGAGTAATCTTTCCAGCGCATACTTCTCACAGAACGCCGATAGGTCCATGGTAAAGATTGCTTCATTCTTCATACCAAGAACTTTGTTTTCAAGGTTTCGGTGATCGTCTTGCTCGTGTAGCGAGAACGTTTGATCTTTCCAGTTGATAACAGCAATCTTATGCTCGTTATCTCCAATTGAATTTACTTGAAGACCCCAGCCTGTTTCCATATTCCATTGGTCTCCAATTAATTGACTGATCGCAATCCGTGTAGCATATGATTCATCTGTCCAACGGGGACGGGCAGCAATGACAGCATCCGCCAATTTACCTAACATGTTATATCCAGCCCAATGTCCGTATAGACATATGGTGTCGCCTGCTCCGTCTACGAATACGTAGTTTGCTCTATCTCCCATTTTAAACCGCCTTTTCTAGTTGAGGGACTTTTTCCGTTTTATTTAATTCTACTATTTCTAGTGTTACTTTGTCAAGAGCCTGTTTATTCTTGTTTAAATGGTGGCTACAGAAGCTGAGCTCATTTGATGTAAGCCCTCCCACTGTATCTACATCTGACTTATTAACAAATCTGATTATCCATTTAGCCTGAGCTGGACAAGAATCGCATTTAACCCATTCGCTCATAGTTTATTACTTTCAATCATGTCTGATAGTCTATCTAATAACCATGAATCAATGTCAGCGATATCAATCTCCCGTAACTTCTCAATCATTTCTTCACGGGCAAACTTATAGCCTTCTTGGAATCCATCTTTATAATCAGACATTTAACATCCTATCATATCTATATGCCAATTCGTTATCAGCATATTTACTTTCGACTAAAACCTTAAGTTGGTGCTTAGATATTAATCTAGTTACCTTCTCAATGTTACCAGTTCCTATTTCGAAAGTCAATGTTTCTTTGTTATATGAATCAGGATCTAATCCTCCAACCTCAGCGTCCCATATAGAAAAATGGAACGCCCTGGATGAATCTGCTTTTAATTTATAAAACATTAGTTCCAATCCACATCTGTGTCTTCGATTGTCCAATCATTTACTTCAACATCACTGCCATATGATGTTAATGAAAGTTCATCTCCAAGTTTGTAATGAGCGTCAAAGTTATCAACCTCATCAAGTGGGACCTGAACAGTTACTTCAAAGTTAATAGTTCCAGTTACTGTAACTGTCTTTGATAATTCAAAGCCAAACAGTTCTGCTATTTGTTGAAGCGCTTCCTCTTTTGTATAATTAGGATTATACAATTCAACTAGAAGTTCCTCTAACTCATTAACCTTAAGTCTTAAGCCATTGTAGTTGTCATTAGCACGGCGACCTTGTTCCAGGGCCCATTCAATGTCTACAACTTTCTCGGTTGAGTAAGTAGTTTCATCATTAAAAATCTTCTTGTATGTAACAAGTTGATTAGGGTTATAGCGCTCTGCCTCTGATAAAGGTAGATTAGTTTCTGTCATTCCATTCATTTCATTTCCTTTCGTTGTTGTTGGGAGTATTGTAGCATCTTCCACTGACAGTAGGTTAGCTTCCCCGCCACAGTGCCATATATTTCTGAATTCATCCTTACGTGTTATCTCAATTAATGCATCACAGATGGTGCATAGATGAGAATCTTTAAACCATTTCTCATTCATACTTTAACCTTGTGAACACTGCATTCTGCCATAGCCTGTTCATCTTGCCAAGATCCTTGATTACAAAGTTCACAGAATTCACCGCATCCCTCTTCGCAGTATTCTATTGTATTGTAAGACTGACAGGCATAGCAACGATTTTGATATTCCATTAATTCGTTAACCTCACCACGGACAATCTCGTATTCTCCGCCCCAACCTGTCTCTTCCTCAAATTCAAGGGTTAGTAAAGAGTTAGGAACAAGATTACTTAGTTTAGTTAATATAGTTACAGCAGGTGACCAAGCAGTATTATATTTATATACCAACCAGTTATCATCACCGTCTGATGTATACTCAAGTAATTCAGTATCAGGATATTCATCTTTGTCTGCTACGGCGACATCCCATTTAGTTCCCCAGTTAGTTGTATTCCATGAATACCAATCTTTCTGAGTCATAGCATGTGCTACCTCTTTAGCAAACCAATCAGGTGCACTCGTGTCTGTTCCTAGTCGTGTAGGCTGTTGAACATATTCTTGCATTGTAATACCGTCTTGTAGTGGAGAATGTATATTCCAAAATGCAAAGACAGGATTAGAGTAAGTTGATTCTGTTACTTCCATTTTCATAGTTTTAGAATTCCAACTATCATGCCATACCACAAATGGTTCGTTAAGTTTATCTTTGATAAAATCTATCTCAGACTTTGGTCCTTGTATTGTTAATGTGTTATACACCCAGTTAGGCATATTATTCCTTTCGTTAATTAGCGCAATTGTATCAGAGTCAACTGACATTATCAAGGATTTCAGGGCTTTTTATATACATGCCGTAAGAAAGAAAAATGGCCTTTACGTCTGGGGGCTTGCGATCCATAACGGACTTGAACCGTCGACCTCTACCGTGACAGGGTAGCGCTCTAACCAACTGAGCTAATGGACCTAGATGTGGGGCCCTTTCGGGCCCCAGTTGATTAGGCTAACGCCTTGACCGCTTTGAGAATTTTATTCTTCTCTGCGGTAATGATTGGGTCAAATCCACTTGCACCAGCATTTAGCGATTCAGTATTACCAGTACGGGCGGTACGGTAATAATCTAAACGCTCAGTCAATGCATTAAACGCACCCCAAGCAGTGCCTTTAATTGTGTTATTAGTTGGTGAGTTATGATAAAGGTCATCAATTAAAACAACCTTATTCTCCCACTTCTTTAATGCGCCTTTAACATCTGCTTCAGGCTTTGGATATAGATTGCGAATCAAATCCGAAAATTGCTTATCGGTAATTGATTGCTTGAATAATTCGTCTGCTTCCTTTTGGAATGCATCTGCGTATGCAAATGTTAATCCCAATGCTTGACGGGCTTGCACAATTCTACCTTCGGCAGTTTGCGTATGACGAATCTTGAATGATTGCTTAGCGCCTTTCATTGCAAGATTAAGCGTGTTTTGGCATACAACACGAACGGGTGTGATTGCTGCTTGAACGGCAACTGAACCATCGTGAGATGTCCATACAATTAAATATAACTTAGTTTTATCGTTAATACCTTGTGGGTCTAATACGATCTCTCTAGGTATATCTAATGAGCCAAATACAACTTTGCCCTTCTTGATTGAGCCAGCAGATTCCCATTTAGCAGAATCGTTGTCTAATACATTATCAGCGAATGCAAATAACTCTTCATTCTGAACAGTTTTGTATCGCTTACCAACTACTGATAAAACATCAGTGCCTTGGTCAAATGGATTATCACGAATGACAAAAAAATTGTCTGATGTATTTCTCCATGTGTTTGGGATATGATCTGCAACATCTGACAAGCGGACATTCCAGTTATTTAACTTTGCTTCTTCAAGCATTGTTGCGGTAGTTACATTTTCATCTTGAGCGAAAATGCGATTTGCAAGATTGTGCCAAGCAGGTGCACCACGCAATGCAAATGCTACTTGACCATCTTGCTCTTCGAGATTATGAGCCATTTTATCCTTTCGTTTGGTTGAATGCTTATTCTAACATACACGACTGACATTGTCTATCTTATTTGACATGAATTTGCGGGGGTTTTCCACAGGGTGCCGTAAGGCTGTGGATAAGTCCCCAGCTCTTGAGGGCAGGGGAAATGGGCCAGGGGACTAGGCTGGCCCAAGTTTATTAGATTAAGTTATGAATTTCTTCTGGAAAGAATGCTGCGAATACTTTTTTGTTTTCTTGTGTGTCAACAACATATGCTTTAACATTGCCTTGGAATTTTTTTAAATTACTTTTAACTAACTTAGTTAATGCATCACGATTATAACTATTTGCAGACCATAACGTTAGATCATGAGCTTTGTTAGCATCATAGATTTCTACTCTATACCGCATTTGTTTCCTTTTGTAGTAGGGACAACTATTTTAACATAAGGGGCTAGAGTTTGTCTAGCCCCCAGTTTATTACAAGTATCTTGCGATAGCGTTGTAGGTGCTTGTGCTTACTGTATCCTCGTCGGTCATTTTGAGAATACGGATAGCGTTTTCCATTTCCTCTTTCATCTCATTGTAAGAGTGGCGGTGGATTTCCTCGTAGTTCTTTTCAGGTTCAGCAGGGAAGTCTTTGCTATCGCAAATTAAATCAAAATCTACATTTAGAGTTTTGTTCCAAGCACGATAGTTGGTGCGTAGGTTTTCTGCTTTAGCAATTTTGCTAACTGCCCATGCCCCAATTTCTTTTTGCCATTTTTCCTGAGCCTTACGATACTTTGCTTCGTTTTCGTCTTGCGTCTTAAAGTCAGCCTCTAATTTGGCTAACCTAGTTTCTAAGGCTTTAATAACCTTAGTTGTAGCGATTTTTACGCTGATGGGTTTGCTTCTTGCCATTTGTATTGCCTTTCGTTAGGTGGGTTGGTTTGTTATGCTTTAACGCTTGTCCAGCGGTCTGTTCCATTTACATCAAGCAGAATACGATTAACTCCGCTTGGGTGGTTATCTATTGCTTTGATAACTCCAGTAATACCACTTGTAGTGGTTGTGTATGTTGTTCCGATTTCCATTTGTTTCCTTTCGTTGAGATTGTATTATAGCACCAGCCACCGACAATTAGTAGTCGGTTTCAGGTAGCCACGCTTGTAGGTGATGAGCCTCTATAATCGCATAGGCAGGGGCTTCAGGTTTTCCTTTCCAATATACGCCTTCAGGCAGTTTGATTAACTGATTAAGTTCATCAGCATAATAAGCATCAATAGCATCAATACATGGTGCTACCATAGATGATGGAACGGGTGGATAATGATTACTTTGTAAGTGGATTAGAATTGCTTGGTCTAAGTCAAAACTCTCCGCTAAGTCCGTTGCTGTGTTATATCCCATTTGTTTCCTTTCGTTAGATTGGAATTATAGCAGACTTAACTGACATTTTTTAAGACACGCCCATATTTTTCAGGGTGATTTATACCACACCCTTAACGACACGCCCGACCCCGCAGCTATGTGGGCGCCTTTTATCCGCTAAGCCCGTCTTGATCTGTATCAGGTTTAGAATATAGCAAAACAAAAAGAAAAATAATAAATGGAGCAATTATTGCAATTGATAAAATTGCTCCAATTATTTCACCTAACAAAAAATCCATGGGCCCTTATTTCTTAGTAGCAGAAAATCTTATATCTGCTTTACCATAAACACACAAACCGCATGACACGCATGCGGAACCACTAGTGGATATTAATGGAATGCTTTTATTATTCTCAGGGCATTTAGCGCCAGGTTTACCAATTAATTCTTTCATAGTACTTTCTGTAACGCCGAAAGTTTTACCTAAGTATGCTAATCTAATTTTATTACCAGTCTTACGTAGATCATGCGCTATATCTTTATTCTCATCATCCGTTGAATAATAAAGAGATAAGTTTTCGATACCGTCTAAGATAAGAGCAGCAGACTTAACTCGTGTATACACCCAGAATTGAATATCGGTATTAGTTAAAATAACGTATTGCCATGCACGTGCATAAGTATCATTAAAAAAATCGCCATCCCAGTGGATACGGAATAATAACTTAGCATTTTTCTTTTCACAATCTTTTCTAAAATCATTAATCATATTTTCTAATAAGTCCACCATAGTAGGCTCGTCGGCGTCCTTAAGTAAATTCCAATTGTGAATGAGCACGTCTCTAACGCCCTTATATACTTTTTCTAACTTGCCCGCATAACATACGCTTTCGCATATGCTAGTAGCGCCAGGGCATGAGAATTCTTTACCTGCAGGCAGGCCGAAAGTATTAGCAATGGCAGAAGTCTTGCCATTTTTAGATACAAGATTAGTAACCTTGCGATCATTAGATCTTTTTAGCATAAGGGGAATTATAGCAGTTGGGGCCGACATTATAAATCCCCCATTTCTGCATCGGCCATTCTTGACATAGCCCAATCTTGAGCTAGATCACGATCATACACGGCCATTCCATCGCTAGAATAACCACGGGCACAAATTGTGCAAATAGAATAGTTTGTGCAGTAGCATGAGTTTACATCGTTCATAAGTTGACCTTTCGTTGGGTGAATAAGAATTATAACAGAGCCCTACGACATTACCTAATCGACACGCCACAAAATCCAGGGGATTTTGTGCATGTGTCTTAAATCACAAAATGCCCCCACAGGTATTTGTGGGCGCCGAACATTTGTTCTAATAATTAATTTGAAGCTTTTTTATGTTTTAATTTTCTATTATATTTTTTTTTATTGCGAATAGGTTGCGCCGCATTACTACGGCGCAATTCTTGTATTCGTTTTACTTTATCTAGAATTAAATTGGGGAACATGATAACCGCTTGCTTCATAAAATTTGTTTGCGTCAAATTTAGGATTATCTTTAGCAAACATTAAAGCAAAATCCACAATTACTTTAGAAAATAAAGCAGGGTGAGTTTTATCTGAAACATATTTCATAATTTCAGCAGTAGCAATATAATCTTTACGGGTCATCATTTCTGCGACACCAATCCAATCCGATTAAAGTTTTTAGTATACATTTTGCCATTAGGCATTGATAAATTATATGTTGCTAATTCATCAGCAAAGCCGACATCATAACATTTCGCAAACGCTTCAAACGCTTGTAATGCGTCAGCAAATTGGTATGTGTATTCTAATTTGCCGTCATAGTAAGTATCTAGTCTATACATTAGATACCCCAAGCATTCTTAACACAATCGCAACTTTCCACATCATAATTCTTTTCATCACCAAAGAATATGAAGCCAGCACCGCCACACTCATCACAAGCGACCCCGATTATTTCTGCTAGATTTCCCATTTATAGTTTTCCTTTCGTAGTTTGTTAATTGTAATTATAGCCTAAGCCACCGACAAAGTGGGGAGGACACGCCCTAAAGCGCACCCTCATTAAATAACCCGATTTCTAAATCTAGTAATTCATCAGGGGTGGCTTCGGATAAATCTACCCAGCCAGCACCCTCATCATCTAATCTAAAAATTTCTATGTATCCCATTTACTCACCAACCTTCACCGCTATTGTGCGGAATTTATTTTTTAGAGTATGAGCAGAATAAATTTCTACTAAATACGCTTCGGCATTTTCATACCAAACATTAGATTTCTCTGCTGAGATAATTTCCCCAGTTAAAGAATTAGAGCGATAAGTTTTGCCGATTAGCAAATCTTGTATTGTGTATAAGTTAGCCATTGTTAGCCACTTCCTTTCGTTATACCCAGTATTTTACCATGACCCACCGACATTTACTACCTACCCACGAGTAATTCCATATTTTGAGACGCTCAACTTATGTGTTGTTAATCACATTTAGCCTGTGGACGACACGCCCGACACGCCACGACACGCCCGAAAGTTATCCACAGATTTCAGGGCTTTTTTTAAATGTGTCTTAAATCACATTT
>Ga0247723_1001181_pt1 | contig 15786 bp, 20 predicted proteins | sample MSEWelMarce5H_FC_FD_189079 | JGI IMG/M metagenome (GOLD analysis project Ga0247723, IMG submission 189079) | Subsurface sediment microbial communities from gas well in West Virginia, United States - MSEEL Well Study Marcellus 5H_FC | ecosystem: Environmental > Terrestrial > Deep subsurface >...
GCCAAATTCTGGCCAGATGAATAATTCAAATAAGAGCTTAACGCATTTGTCAGCGCGTTGGTGCTACCAACTTGGCCAGCCGCAGTTGCCGCGCCTGCACCAGTGATGTTGCCGCCTGCTTGCGTACCGTAGTTACCCGCAGCCGCCGCTTGATTGCTTGCCGCTGCTTGACCGGTACTAAGCAAACTGCCCAAAGGAGCCAACTGATTAGAACGATTTGTTTGGTAGCGATTGAACGCGCTTTGGTATTCTTGCGAACCCATGTCTTGACCGTATCGTGTGGCGGCTTTTAATGCGCCACCTGAGATTAAGCCGCCGCGAGCCGCTGCATTGCGCTCCAAGGCTTTCTGGCCTTCGGACAAACGGAAAGCGTAGCCAGGATCGGCAGTGAAGTCAGACATGCTGAAGTCTCTACCGTACTTACCAAAACCTTCTGCGCCCTTGTTTTGGCTCAAGCCTAATAAGTCAAGCAACCTGTTTTGCGCGGTAATGCCTGCACCACGGAAAGGTTCTTGAAGACCTTTCTGCTCTTGGTACATCTTGTAGAGCAACGCATTGGCTTCTCTGGCCGAATCAGCTTGTGTTTCGGCAGCGGATTTTGCGGCATTTGCACCTACTAAGCCAGAAACAGCAAGTGCAGCAGGGGTTAGTAAAGAAGTTAAAGTTGAGCCTGCGCCTGCACCTGCCGCACCTGCGGCTCCCGCACCAGCACCAGCACCTGCACCCCCTGCGGCTCCTGCTGCCGCACCGCCTGCACCTGCCGCAAGAGCGTTAAGATTTCCACTTGCAGCTGCATCTGCCGCTAGTTTAGCGGCAACAGATTCTGCTGTTATGCCAGCCGCCGCGCCAGTTAAAACGCCGCTACCGCCTGTCAAATTAGTAAGTGTAGGAACAGTAGCGCCTGTGGCTAAAGCATTTGCTAAAGTCTCTGCGCCTGCTGTACCGCCTGCACCACCTAAAGCCAAATCAAGTTGTGCCAATTCGGCTGCGGTCATACCCGCTGTGCCTGCCGCACCTGCGGTGCCTGCTGCTGGGCCTAATAAACTTGAAGCCAAAGCAGTGCCGCCCGCTGCCAAAGCAATAGGGCCTAGATTTCTAACCAAATCTTGAGTGGTGGTTGTAATTCTTTCTTCACCACGAGATTCGCCATTCGGGCCATACAGTTGAATCATCCCTGGTCTTGCAGGATCAACTCTGCTAAACGAGCTTATTTGCCCGTTTTCGTCTAGGTATGCGTTAACGCCATTTCCAAGATCGCGCTTCTCAACATTTACGCCGCCTTGCTCAGTATTGGCAAGGGTAACAACGTCAGCCCCAGATTCAGCCGCTGTTTTCTTAGCTGTGCCAAGCATATCAGATGATAAATTGCTAAAAAATCCCATTTAGGTCACCTCACGACCGCTGACGCGGATATTGATTGCGCTGGCTGTTCCGGCAATTGTACTGATGAAATCACCAATGCCAAGCACTTGGCCAACAAGTTCTGGGAACGTATAGACCTCAGATGCCTGAAGCGTCTTGGTCTTGGTAATCAAATTGGTGTTACCCGCAGAACCTGCGGTTGTCACCAAGTTTACAGAAATTGTGGCCGCTGATGCGCTGATGTTGGTGGCAGTAAATTTGTCAATAATGGCAGTTACGCCAGTTGCGGTGTACTGCGTAACTTGGGTTGCTTCGGCAAATTTTGCGGGTACAAGTACCTTCACTGATACGGTCATGGTTTACTCCAATAATAGGCAATTGTTAGCGGCCTGTTGCATGATGATCCAATTTGTGCCGTCAGACACCATTGTCGCCCAATTTCCTACAACTGCCAAGAGGATTGCGGTGCCTGCGCTAGTGCTGTCAATTGGCACAACATTGCTTGATGCAGACACCAAGGTCTGCGCCTGCATGTTCTTAAAAGTCAAAGTGCGGCCAGTCCAAGATGAAGCCGTAGGCAACGTCACGGTGCAAGTCGAGCCTGACTTATTGTTGATATACCAAATCTCGCCATCGGCCACTGTAAAGTCAGCCGTCTTGGTGACTGGCGCACCAACGCCCATGTAATCTGTGTTGGCCACAGCGGCAGAAATTGCCGTGCCGTTGCCTTTTAGAATGCCAGTAATTGTGGTGGTCAAGGTCAAAGCAGGCGTTGCCCCACCACTTGATGTACCAGCAAAACCATTGGCCGACACAACAGAAACAGCCGTTACAGTTCCTGTTGTTGGCGTTGTCCAAGTGGGCGTTACACCTGTTCCAGCCGATGTAAGGACTTGACCTGCTGTTCCTTGTGCCGCATCAAAACTGAGTGTTCCTGTAACGCTTAAATCTACAACACTTGCGTTTTTAGGAGTTGTAGCCCCAATAGTCATGTTGTCAATTGTTCCTACATTAGTAGGAGCAATTTCAACCGAACCAGTACCATTAGGCTTTATATGCACATGGCCAGTGCCCGTAGGACTAATATCTATTTGTGCGTTTGTACCGTTTAAGTTGGTAGAAACATTGATGGACATATTATCGCCACCGCCAGCACCAACACTCATTTGGGTTGTGCCTGACGCATTTTTAAGCGATAAGCCAGCAGAGTTTGATGCTTGGACTATAGGTGTTGTAACACTGGTAGAAGCAGCTAAGGTTGTAATTCCTGTAGTCGCGCCTGTGTCGCTAATTGTGACTACAGAATTTTGAATCAACTTGCCGGTAGTGCTATCAAACCTAGCAACAGCGTTATCCGTAGCGCTGGCGGGGCCAAAGACATCACCATAAGGCAACACAGGAATATCTGCCGCTATTAAAGCTCTAAAAGTAGGCACCGCCGCCGCGCCAGCCGTAGGGCCAGCTAGCACATAGTTGGCGGTCTTAGCGGCGTAAGGGTTTTGCGTATCCCCATAGCTAGCCGCAAGACTAATGTCAGGCGCTATACCACCAGAAGACACCACGGGCGCTGTGGCCGTTACTGCAACAACAGTCCCCAATGAAGGAGGGGGCAAGACATAAAGCGTTTCAATTTGCTTTTGCATCTCGGCCACTTGGGACAACAAGCCAGAACAGCAATCCTCAAGACCCGCCGCTTGAATTTGCTTAATTAGCTCCGCGCTTAAATCAACTGGTAAAGGCTGGGTTTCAACTTCTTGCGCTAGCGCTTGCAAAGCCGCTTCATAAGACGCAATTATTGACTCAGCGCTAAACGTAAGGCCAGAATCGTCAATAACCGATGTAGCAACATTATTAAGCGACAAGAAAAACAAATACCAAGCACGGTCAATGTAGCCCGTGCGGGGATCTACCAACGGCACCCGTGGAGGTGTGATTGGCGTTGGCGTAGCGTTAGGGCTAGGCATTCGTTAGACTCAAAAGAAGTTCAGCGCCCATGATGTCAATCTTTACAGGATCAGTGCCCGATATTTCATAGACGCGATCACGCAGTTTTAACGTCATGCCCAAACGCCGCCAAAACACGCGCTTGTAATATTCGCCAATCTTGCCAATAGGTGCCCAATGCTCATTTGACCAAGTGTGGCCACCGTCATCTGACCAACGAAGCATGACCTGTGGATCACTGCCTTGGGTAACTGGCGTTGTGTCATCGCTAATTAAATAATCACCACTTTCAGTGATTAAGTATTCATCGTTTTCAGTTAACAAATATATGGTTTCGGCAATCATTGACCCATTTAAGCCCACACCAGATTCAATATCTAATTGCAGACTATGCTGGGCAGTTCGTTTGAGATTGTTTTGACCAGTTGGCAGCGCACGCCATGTGCGAAGCCATTTTTGAATGCCGCCGTTGTCACTGTAATCAGTTAAGTCAAATGCGTAAACATTGCCGTTTTCAAAGTCGCCAACAAGCACTTTGTTGTTGAACGCCATTTGGCAATTGCCACGATGACGAGTAAACGCGCCGTTGTTCCATCCTGCACGCTCATGCCAGGCTTGTGTTGCCACATCGTAAACCCAAGTGGTGTTGGCACTAGGAAAAACCAATACATAAAAACTGTGGCCGTCTTGCTGATACGTGTAACCGATAGCGTCCGACATACCAGAATATTGCTGAATTTGCCATTCAACCGCATGGGTTGAAATGCGTTGACCAGTGTAACCATTGGCGCGGTAAACAATGCCTTGACCACGGCGGTCACGGCCAAGCCAAAATATACCGTTGTCCATCTTGGCTATAGAGTAAGGCGCTGCGCAACCTAACTCATTAAACGCGCCTTGAATGCGTTGGAGAGGAAAATCGGTTGCGCCAGAGTCAAACCAAACTTCAATTGAGTTTGTGCCAAACGCCCATATTTCTCGAAAATTAGATACAACTGCAAGCAATCCATCAGGCGAACCTTCGGTGCTAGCGAAGTCAAGAGGATCAATTGATGTGCCATCTAGCAGCTGTGTTACCCACAGTTTTTGGCTATTTGGCTCATTGAACACAAAGTAGCCATCCAAATAGGCAACAGTCACAGCCCCAGGAAAATCAAGATCAGTAATCTGGCCAAATGCGCCTGTGGTGGCGTTATAGATGTAACTAGGGCCATTACAAGCAATAAACAATTGCGTGCCGTTGTCGGCCATGCTGACTGGGCCAGTACCGCTTACAGAACCAATTAACGTGGCTGTGTAGCTGTTGTTGATCTTGTAAAGCTCAGTACCAGAGACAACAAAGCCAGTGCCATCATCTGGAGAAAATGCCCACAATCCACGGATTGGGCCAATGCCAACAGTATTGAGTAACTTTAAGCCTGGTGCGCGGTTTAAAAATGCTGGCTCTTTACCAGCCTCTGGAATGATTTCGGGAAATAAATTCACCATGCGATTGTCTGCCGCATTGACAGATCGCACTACATAAGACGACCCAAGAATCGGCGTTTTCATTAGTAGTTACCGGCATAGATGTTGAAACGCTGGCGGTTGGCCACCAATGCGTAAGGCAGCGCCATCACATCATCAGGGTTGTTAATGCGCTTCAAATCACGCTTGGAAGTCATGGCAATGCGCTGCACTTGCTGGCTTGGCTCAACACCAAACTCAGGGGCAAACTCCATGGCCAAGTTATACGTGAACGCACGCAGATAGCCTGGTGGGTAATACATCACCGTGGACAAATCAGCAGGGCGCGTTAGTTCTTCAACCGACACAAAGTGAAACTCCAAGTTTTGTGTGGGCCTTGGATAGAGGTATATCTCAATATCAGGGAACGTCATGTTTACCCACATGACTTGTGGGTAAGTGGACGTTACGGTCTTAACAGCAATACCGTTGTACTGCTGTTGATTAATCATTTTGATGCCATACGACACGCCATTAGGCGCTTTAAAGTATGTAGCATCGTCCAGTAAAATCGGGCGCAGGCCAATAAAGTCACCAGTTGGGCCAAGCGTGCGGCTAATAAAACTTGCAGGCCATGTAAAGATTTGATCTTGCGTAGAAAACACAGCCAAACGCTCTGTGTTCCAGCTGTCAATCATTTGATTGAACGCCATTAAAGCGTCTTGGGAAACCGATGCAGAGGGCGTTTCACCTTCAGCAAGCACGCCAAGGAGCCTAAGCGCCCGATTGATTTGTTCGCCAGCGGTGTACGTTGTCATGCTTAAACCTCAGTTGTGGTTTTTCTACGGCGTTTAACTTCCAGCACGTTCACAGGAGCCGCTTCAAATTCAGAAGACGTGTCTGAATTATAACGAGTCCAGCCATTTTTTTCATCAGCTTCTGCTTCAATATCCATAGTCGCTACTTTAGCGCCATGAACAGGATGTGTGAGATAAATGACGGCCATTATTCCTCCAAGGGCGTGGGTTCGGGTGCTTCAATACGGGCAATCAACATCCGATATGCGGAGATCGTGGACTGAGCCTGAATTAGAAAAGTACGAGCCTTTTCTGCTTCACGCTCAAGTTCCTCGATCTCGCAAACCAAGAATTCCTTGGTGATCTGCATTATGCAAACGAAGCGTAAGCAGGAACGTAATACACAGTGCCACCAATCATCACTTTGATTGCTTTAGACACAGTAGTCACACTAGTTGCGGCTGGAGCGCAAGTAGCGGCGGGAGCAGTGTCAATGTTCATCAACAAAGGAATTTCACCAGTGTTTGAGCCGCTGTCAGTCACACGAATAAACGAGGCTGTAGCAGGCAACGAAGCATTGACTGTGTAATTAGTATCTAACTGAATAACAGCCAAAGTACCACCAGGGGTTGCATCAGTGCCTCCCAAAGTAGCACGAATAGCGTTAGCAGCACCAGAGATAGTAGCAGCAGAGCCGTCAACTTCCAAAGAAATGTGCGCGCCGTTAATAGTACCGGTAGCAGCTGCGCCAGTGCCAGTTACTACGGAGAACGCACGAAGCGTTTCACCAGAGCCTGTGCTTGTGAAAGTCAACTTGTTGTAAGACAAGCGAGTATCACCACTGGTTGCGCTAGTCGTAGCGTAAGAACCGTTCAACACACCAGAAGATGTGAGAGCGATAGGATCGCCAGACGAGCCAACTTGTACCGAATCAAATGCTGGGTCAGCGAATGCAACGCCAACAGCTTTAGTATTTGCCATGATTAAATTCCTTTATCAATTCCAAAAGGGAAGAAAAATGCCCCGCCGAAGCGGGGCTTGATGCTTAAGAAATGCGGTAGCAAGTCCAAGAGCCTTCGCCAGTCTTACGGGCACGGAAGTGACCAGAAGTAGCGTTGTCAACTTGCATAGTTCCAACAAGCGTCCAGCCAGTGCCAGCAGCCACTGTTACATCGTCAGATCCGCCGTCAATATTAACAACAAAAAAGTCGAATGCAGCGTTAACTTTGACAGCATTAGGAATGCCTGCTTCTACAAGTGCCACAGTGGGCAAAGTCATATTGCCAGCTGCGCCGTCAAAGGTAAACAAACCATTTGACAGTTGAGCAGCAGTAACGGTAGCCGCAGCTGTTAAAGCAGTTGGAGCCGCTTGAACAATCAGTTGAGCTTCAGAAGTGTTACCGGCACCAATTTGGTAACCACCAGCGCCATTAGGGAGAGCCATAATAATTTCCTTAAAAAGATGTTAAGAAGATAGGGGCCGAAGCCCCGATCAGATTAGCCCCAAATGCGGCAACCCATTTGTGGGCGGATTGTGCTGAAACCGTACAAAACGTCAATACGGCAAGGCATACGGTCATTGTTAATATCGTACTGGCGCACGATACGCAAAGAAATACCGTTGTGAACTGCGCGGGCAGCCATGTCAACACCTTGGGGCAACAACAAGTCAGCAGTTGCAAAAGTGATGGCATCCTTGTGGTAAACCAAGTTCTGAGCGTATTGAGTAGATGCAGCACCCACAAACACGACAGCCTTACCAGCGACAGGGAAGCTGTCAACAGTAGCCAAAGCATTGGCGGCGGTGTAAATAGGGGCAACAGTCACAACGATTGCAGTGCTAACAGCAGTTGCATCGGCCAAAGCTACGAACTGGAACAACGAACCAGTGGATTCACGGGTTTGTGGGTTCACAGCAAAGCAATCAGCAACAGTGAACACGTCGCCGGCCTTGACAGTTACGGCAGAGCCAACGGTCAAAGCAATGCTTGCAGCGCCTTCAGAAGACACAGTAGTGGTCACAGTGCCGCCAGTAGCAGCGCGAGTGCCAGTGGTGTGTTGCTTGATTGACTGAGACATGTTGATCTCGTCAAAGCCCAACACGCCAGTGCCCATCATGCCGTTCTTAAATTGCTTGCTGATAGTGTCTGTAGGATTGAACAGACCTTTCATGCCTTCAACCAAACCAGCGTTAGCAGCAGGGTTCACGGTAGCGTAACGGGGAGACATCACAGCTGCGTTCTCATTCAGCTTCTGTTGGGCTTGGAGCAAGACCAAAGAAGTAGAAGGAGTTGTGCCAGGTGTACCAACGGTGTTACCGATTGATTTGTACGCATTGGCCACGTCAGCATCAATAGAAGATGCCAACTGGCTGATACGAGGCTTCAACACACGCTCTGCAAAGTCATCCAATTGCATGGTCAATTCAGCAGATGTGAAGTTGACACCGATGTGCTTTTGGCTGGCAACGGTCAAAGTGGTGAACTGTTCGTTGTCGTCCTGAACTTGCAGGGCGGCGCCGTCAGTTACCAAAGCGCGGTCAGGTAAACGGATACGCAGTGTAGAGCCGATTTTTGCGCCTTCAACAGCGAAAGAATCGTCATACTGGCGGTTCACGTTGCGGGTGATCACAAGGTTGTTCTCAAGGATTTCGAGAGATTTTCTTGTGATCATGTCGATCGTCAGAATAGTATTAGACATTTCAGTCCTTTCAAAAAAAAGTCAAAGTTTTAGCGGTTCTGCGCTTCCCACTTTTTCACTTGTCGTTTGCGTTCGGCCTCAATCCACTCTGATGCGTTCATGGACTTGGTAGACCGTGGATCAGTAGTATCGTAAGCCGACACTCCATTGGAGCGTGCGGTGACAAGAGAAATCGGCGGTGGCGCAGATGTTGTTCTCTTAACTGGGGGCGAAGAAACCAATTTGGCCTCAATTTTCCCAATCTCTTTCGCCTGGCTCAAGGGCGACATGCGTGAGATGCGATCTGCTTCTTTTGGGTTAGAGCCGAGATAGTACGCTAACTCTGGCCCCACGTCCGAAGACTGAATCGTTTCTGCCATCACGTTTGTGATCGGTAGCTTGGGGTTGTAAGCGACTTGTTCAAAGTCGTCATACTTAGTCCGAGCTTCTTCTTCACGATCGTGATAACTCTCAAGAACAGCCGATTGCTGCTTGGCTGCTTCACGTTTGGCGATCAGTTCTTCTGCCTTTTGGTAAGCCAATGCTTCCGCATAATGCTCAGGGCTTTCAAACTGATCAACGGATGCAGTTGGAGCAGCTCTCACGATTTGCGTTTCCGCAGACCGATTTGCTTGTTCTCTTTCCCACTTACGTTGCTCTCTTGCGAGGCGTTTGCCAATAGCAGCGTCAAGTTCCTCTTGCGAGAATGTCTTGCTTGGCTGTGTTTCAGCTACTTCCGGCGTACTTTCAGCAACTTCAGGTGTGGCCGTCACATCCGTGGTTGGCGCGGAGTCTACTTCCGCTAGGGCTTGGACTTCTTGAGTCATTTTTTCTGAATCCTAAGATTCCTCGGTCTACTGGGCCGATACAGTTGTTTTAATCTTACACCAGATTACTCTGGCTGTGCAATAGATTCTTGATATGCAGCAATAACGCTAGCAGTGTGAATAGATGCGGCAATAGCTTGCACTTTAGCGTCTTCACTACTTGTGTCAGCGCCAGGCACAACAACGTGGCGGTGGAACTTGCTACTAATTTCAACGCCATCTTCTTTAATAGCGGTTTTGGTACGAACTTGAAGTGAGCCATTTTCAATAACTTCAATCAAGTCAACAGAGGTAATTTTTTCTAACATAATATTTCCTTGTTTCCAGCCTGACCATCCAGTCAGACATTAAGTCTGGTGGGCCGCACCAGTACGGTTAACAGTCAACAGCGCCAGCAAATTCTGGCAATGTTTTTAGGTGTTCATAGCCTTGTCTAATAAAATTAGCCCCGTTTATGTTTGGTTCAAAAGAAAAAGATTGAGATTCAATAAAACCATTGTTTTGTTCTTTGTAAACATCAACGGTTAAATCACATCTTGTCTTATTCCCAGAAACTTTTACAATTTTCCAATACGCATCTTTTGCTGAGAGTGACCCACTCAAGTTTTGATCAGTTTTAACAAAATCTTTTTTTATAGCCATGTCAATTCTCCAATAAAAATTTATTTCAAAGTCCAGTACATAAACACAGTGGCTGATGGAGTTAATACAATACTATTTCCAGATATGGATATTGGCATTGCTGCATTACCAAAATTGTAAGTTATGTCAGTTCTTGTGCCGTTGTATGTGACAATCGCAGTATTGGTATACGCTGCGGTTGCTCCATTAAAATCATAGCATCCAAACGTGTATGTGCCAGCTTGAAAATTGTTGGTAAACGTAAACATGGTAGTAGCTGTACCAGGGACATTTTTCCCGCCTCGGTACTGTCTTAATTGATACGCATCAGCAACTGCTATAAAATTATTCTGCGTTCCCAAATCAGAAATAGGCTGATCAGAAGTAATTGCTTCAACATAGTTTCCAAGGGAATTTGCACCAAATCTAAACGGTATTGTTGGCACTTGAACATCAAACAAAGATATTCCGTTAAATATATTTTGCGCTCCGTTGCAATAAACGCCATAAATTTGATCAAGAACACATTGAATAGTTATGTTACTAAAAAAGTTTCCGACCACTTGGCCAGAACCTGTTTGTTCCATAAAAATTCCATTAAGACAATCTTTTATTGTTAAATTGTTAAATGTGTTTGCATTAATAGCCGTTTGATTTGCGTCAGCATTTAAGTAAAGTCCAACACCAAACCCGTCAATAACTACGGTGTCAACTGTAACTGTTACTTGGTTATAGTTAACTGTTGTGGGGTGAAAATATATTCCTGTTGACAACATGCCTGGGCCAGTAAATGTCCCTTTCATGCTTAAATTTCTAATTGAAGTCTTTGTAAACGCAATTGCGTCATCAATAAAAAACACCGCAGCTGTGTACGTAAAATCAGTTACATCCCATCGTCCACCTTCAACATTACCAGCGGGGCGCAACTTAACCATGTTCATGGAAGCGGTGCTTGGTTTTAACGTAATCCAATCATTAAATATCAACGTACACCAAGACTGAGCAATGATGGTTGTTGATAAGCTATGTTCACCTTTAAAATTCGTTGCATCTACAATGCCGCCAGAATTACCCGTATTACCAACAGCAACTAAAGCCTTGTTAATTGCAACTGCCAAATCAGTGTCATACCACCATTCTGGGTTAACAACACCAATAGAATTTTCACTAAATAAGACATTGCCAGACCCGCTAAAAACTTTATAAAGTCCTGCTTGGAATTGGCAATCAATTGTTATGTTTGTATTTAATTTATATGATACATCTGGTTTTGGTGCGTATAGTGTTTCGCCAGTCGCAACGCAACGTGCAATTGCAAGATTAAATGCGGGCGCATCATTTACCACGCCGTCACCAACTGCTCCATAGTCAAGAACGCTTACAGGCGTTCCGCTAATCATCGAATAGGAAACTTTTGTTAATGACATTTTATTTTTCCCGCATTAAACTGGATAAGTCATAGTAAACCGAATTTCTGCGTTTGCTGCTGCGTCCATGTAAGTCACACTCCAGTTTCCTGAATTGCCCACTGTGTCGTAAGCGCCAAAAAAACCTTCAGTTCCCGCTGTATATATTGGGCCACCAGCAGTTGCCGTTCCATGTGCTGTATTTACCCCTGCGGTTGCCACCCAAGTGCCGTAAACTGATGAAAATGGATTTGATCCTGTAAATGGCAACCCACCTACTTGAACAAAACCTGACCATGTTCCAGTACCGCCAACCACAACAATTCGACCGCTGACAGTTACCAATCGGCCAACTTTTGTATAAGTTCCTGATTGTGTTGTGTAAGTACCAGACCACCCTGACGCTGTTGGTGTCCAAGTACCTTCTTCGTAGTCAGCCAGCAACTCGCTGGTCATGCCAGCAGGGTGTGATGTGGCAGAAAAGTCAATGCCTTGACCATTAGCAACAATTAAATTACCTGTTGTTAAGGTAAGTTGAGTTGCGCTAATTGCGCGGCCAGCCGTCAAATCAGAAACAGCAACCTTAACCGTATTGCTACTTTGAACAATTGGCAATACTTCTGTTCCTGCTAATGGAGTAGTTGCTGCGGTCAGCGCGGAAATCTTTTTATCTGCCATGATGATTCCTTATCAGTTGTAGAGAATTTCAATTAAAGAATTAAGAGGTGGTGCTTGAGTGAATGTCAATGTGCCACTTGCGAAAGAATATGTGTTTCTGTTTTGATATACGCCGTTGATGTAAACATTAACCACATTTCCTGAAACTGCAAACCCGACAGTTGTTCCATCACCTGTGTAATTTTGAACTGTTAAAGCGCCTATGCCAGAAATATTGTCATACGTTGCAATCAATACATCATTTGAATCTCTTAAGATAAATTTGTATGAAACAGTTGTAAGCCAAATTTCACCGCTACCAGGCACTCGGCCTGCTGAGTCCAACACAACTGGATTGGTACGGGCAACGGTTCCCGCATTAGTGGTGTATGTAACTACAGGTGTAGTTGTGCCAGCAAGATAAGTGTACAGTTTGCCACCAGTCAGAACAGCGCCGGTGTTGGTAAAAAACTGGGCCGCAACGCCGCCCACGGGGGAGAGAAATACGGCCATTTAGGTCACTCCAAAAGAATTAAACCATTGTCCTCTTGGACAAGGTTGTCACTATTTTCGCACAGCAAATTGCCAATAATGACATCATCATGGTCACCAGAAAACAACGCAACAATGCCGCCAAGCCCAAGACCTAGCGCATTGCGAAGGGCGACGCCAAAGCTCATTGCTTGTTAATCGGTTTGCAGTAGATCGCGCCGTCATCCGCAATGCGAATGGCGCTTACGCGAAAAGGAGCGCCAGTGCCCATAATCACGTAGAACGGGATTGGAGTGTACGCAGGAATTGGAGTGCTAGCTGTGGTGGCCACAGCACCTGGGCCAACTTCCACGTAGCAAGGTGTTGTAGACCAGATTACCACGCCCTCGGGGCCAGGGTTCCAGTCAGCAGTATTGCCAGCGGAGCCAGTGTAAGACGCAGTGCGGCCAGGGAAGTTGACTTGTGATAGAGGGTTCAGAAGTTCCATGATGATCCTTATGCCAAAAAGCGAAGTTTGTACAAAGTACGAAGATATATCTCAACGATATTATCTATCAATTGTTGCAATGATGAATCAGTTTTATCGACCACATCGTAGCGTGCAGCCTCAATTTCAGCAAGGGAATCTTGCAAAAACTCAATAATGTTGGCTGTTTTTTTAGCCGAATGCAAGGCAATAGGGCCAATCAGACCATGCCTGCCTTGGTAGGCTTCAGCAAAGTCATCAGCGGCGCCGATGATGCGGTTGTAAAAGATATTAAGCGCTTCGTGCTTGCTGAAGCTGCGGGTGTTCAAATGCACGGAATGGGCTACATCCCGAGCCAAAAACAGCAAACCTAAAAATTCATTCGCTTTCATTGTGGCATTCCTTGTGGTGGTATTCCTTGCGCATATTCAGCACTCTCAGGCATCATCTCCATTGGCTCACGACCTGGCATCTCGGCAATTAAATCACCAGAAGTAATCATGCCATGAACTGTGCCCAAAACAATGTCTTGAATTTGTTCTGGCGACATTGAGGCTTGCACTTGGGCCAAACGCTTGGTTTCAGCCTCGTATGCTTTGACCTGTGCTTCAAAGTCTTTGCGTTCCATGTCCTGCGCTTCAATAGATTTGCCAACATTTTGGATCATCTGGTGCATTTGTTCCATTTCTTGGCCCATGGCTTGAATCTGTTGCTGCGCTGCCTGCAATGCTGGATCGTCCTCGGCATCAGACAAGAACTTGGGATCAATGGTCTTGGCAAAGCGCTTGGACATCTCCTGCGCACCAGGCCAATCCATGTTTTTGACAAACAAGTCGCCAGCAACAGCCCACAGTTGGGGATTACCCTGTAAGAGTTGAGCCATGGCTTCAAGAGCCTCTTGGCGTTTGGTTGCATAGCCTGGGCCGGTGGTGGCCACCACATCGTACTTGCCAACGCCGGGGTTATAAATCTTCTCAATCACAATGCCATTTTGGTCAACAATCTTGTTAACAGGTTGTGGCTGCTCTGGGTTAATCTTGACCATCTTTGTCTCACCATCTTCACCGATAATGCGGGCGATACGCTGGGTGTCGTAAATCTTGGGGATCAAGTCCACCAACTGACGGGCAACGTGCCTCACAGCACGGGTTAAGTTGTCGCCATAGTGGTAAGTCCCAACATCACCCTCACGCTGGCGAGCTAAAATAGCTTTACCGCTTCTTTCATTGGATCCCATGCCAAGTGAAGCATTGTACTGGCCAGTTGTGGACTTGATGTCCTCAGATGCGCCAGCCTTGGCTTGAAGCAATCCACTAGAAGCCATTGGCGGCTGGGCACGCTGAGGTATCGGTAAGACCGCACCTTGGCCATCAGTCACATCAGGGTTGACTTCCAAATAAGGCCAGTTGTTTGTGTTAGCCGTCTTCCACTTGTCCTCATAGCCCTCAAACTGGCCACCATAGCCAATGAAAGGTGCCTTGGGTGCCAAAGCCAGCATCTCAGCTTCTTGGCTCACCCAATAGTTGTACATGCGCTGGGCATCTTTTGCGTTACGCACAAGGCCAGACACGTACAGGCGGCCATCAACCTCAAATTCATTGCCAACAACACGGATTACAGGAATCCATTTGCCAGCCCATTCTTTTTCTTCAAGGATCTCATATCCATTGATTTTGCAATACTTAACCCTTGGGCGATCAGACTCACGGCTGCGCTTGGGCTTGCCAAACTGCAACCTTAAAACCTTGTCTTCGGGCGTGCCTTCAAAAGCAGTCTGATTGCCTGGGTACAGGTTCAGCGTTGTTTGGTCATAGTCAATGTAGTAATAACCGGCAATGCGCACGGTGTCTTCATTGAGCCAATTGCTAATCGACTGATCGCCTACACCAAGCGATTGGAGCGTTGAGATAGGCGCGGCATCAGGGTACTGGCGCTCATACTCTGCTTTGGTCAGGTCTTCGGTAATAAAGCAATACGTGGCATCTGCACCCGTTGGGTCTTGGATCAAAGGATCCATGTAGACCGAGAATGAATTGCGAACACGGCCAATCTTAATGTCCTGATCAAATGTGTTTTCATCACAATACTCGGTCATCAGAGTAATGTAGCCCTCGCCATAGGACACTTGGTTCTCGCAGGCAGTGTCGTATGCCACGTCAGCGTCAGAGATGTACTCAATGTGGCGAATCATGCCGTTGAAAATGTCAGCCACTTCCACGTCAGCGTTGTCATCCACAGGAATGACCTTCGCGCCTGGGCGGTTCTGACGCATGTCATTTGTCACTTGACGAACGTGTTGCGGCAGCTTGTTAATTGTAAGTGTCGGGCGTGCATTGATCGTTTGACCTTGCACCGCGCCACGGGTGGCCAGTACGTCAGCAGGCCACTGCCAGTGATTGTCGGGTGAGCCAGCATAAAAGCGCAGGTCGTCAATTTCGTCTTCGCGGCTTTCGGCCAGCGCGGAGACAGCCATATCCAGCCGCGCACGGGCGGTTGTCAATATATCTGCAGCACTCTTTTTAGGCTTACCGCCAGCAGCTACGTTAGCCGCCGCAACAATACCAGTAGGATCATTCATTCCAAAACCCCTAAAATGTGAGGCTCACGCATGATGACATAGTCTTTGCCATCCTGCTTAAATTCTTGCCCTACATCGAAGTATACATGGTCACCAACTTTGATGTCTAGGCATTTTGGGCCAATCGAAATTGCAATCCCAGTCCCTAACTTCTCAGTCTGAGGCAATACAAACAATGGGTGCTTCTCAACATCGCGCTCAATGATGATGCAGTCTTGCAATGCTTTCATTTCTTTTTCTTTTCGGCTTCGCGCTTGACAGAATAAGCAATTGCAACTGCCTGCTTGACTGGTTTGCCTGCGGCCACTTCAGCCTTGACGTTCTTGCGGAAGGCTTCGGGTGTTTTAGATTTAACCAGTGGCATGTTATTTCTTCTTTGCAGTCTTGGCCGAGTCTTTAAAGTCTTTGGCCGAAGGCGCTGCCTTGCTGCCAGGCTTGTTCATCTTCTCGCCAGAGCCAGCTTTGATGCGAGCCTGTTTTGCGTGAATATTTGCATAGAGTCCAGGTTTAG